>WNGF01000181.1_pt1 | contig 87285 bp, 87 predicted proteins | sample 5400641 | NCBI WGS metagenome assembly WNGF01 (sample SAMN13153371, study PRJNA577476) | soil metagenome | isolation source: 80 cm soil or saprolite under grassland replicate 2 | place: USA:California | collected 2016-06-15 | reverse complement strand
GCGTGCGCCAGCTATAGCCACTGCCCGCCTGCGACAGCACCATACCATAGTCGCCATTGGAGATGACATTGATCCACGGCATCGGCGTGTCGGGCCGCGTGATCACGTATTCCTTGCCGTCGTCGCTGAAGGAGCCGTATTCGTTTGGAAGTAGCGCCATAGTCATTTCCTAGTAATGCATAATGCGCACTACGTAAAGTTGCGCTTGGCAGCTATTACGCATTACGCTCCCCAGGCATCACGGTAGCTGCTCGACCTCAGGCACGGCCTCGCGCGGGCCAGCGCTGAACTCCTCGATCGAGATCACTGGCTGCAGCGCATGCTTGAACTCCTGGGTCGCAAATGCGCGCCGCAGCATGTCGTGCTCGAGCGCATTCCCGATCGCCCCCATGATCATCCCCTGGTCGAGCGCCAGATAATAAGACGAGACAACTCCGCTGTCGACGTTCACCGAGTCGCGGAAGCCCCACTTATCGTAGATGGGGAAGTCATGCTCGAGTTTGGCGAGATTCGCAAGCGCCGCGTCGGGCGCCCAACGCAGGGCCAGGAACGATGCGTGCGGTGTCACCACGCCGTTTGTGTAGGCGGAAGGGGGCGGGTCGGGCTTCCCGTCGCGGCAGCCGGCGAAGCCATGATCGACGAAGGTGTTGTCCTCATTTGATGGGTAGCCATCGGGGTTCATGCCGATCGCATCGACGCCATACGCGTTGTAGCCGCCCTCGGGGATGTTCGCGGGCGAGAAGCCCCAGTAGCCATACCCGGCCTCCTCAAGTCCATGATGAATCTGCGCGGCGACTGTCAGCGGGTGGTTGATCGCCCAGCTCCGCGGCCCCCACTGTTCCTCGGGGACAAATAGTGTGGGCATGAGCGCCTCGAACATACTGCCGCCCCATCCCGGCACGATGCGCATCCCAGCATATGGGTACGATCCTTCGAAGACATCGATACCATAGTAGGTACGATGGAACCCGAGCGGCTTGGTCTCCTGCCAGCTCCAGTCGCATGTGTCCGGGAAGGTCCGCCATGCCCCAAAGTACTCTCTGGGCGGGATCTCGCCAGTCGCGATCCCGATATAGCTGGCGATCCGGCTTTCGCTGACGATCGTGTCATAGCAGCATGGCGACTCACCCGTGTCCGGCGCGTAGAAGAATGCGATCCGGTTGGCGTCCGGACGGTAGTAGAAGCCAAAATGCATGCTGTCGAACAGCGCCTTGGCGCGCGCCGATAGTTCGGGAACGCTGTTCGCGACAACCTGCAGCCCGGTCGCCAGCCAGCCATTGTCGACGGATGACAGGATCGGAGTGATCGGCGCGCCGGTGGGCGGCCAATACGTCAGCTTCGCGCCGGTGGTATGGTCGTACCAGTTGTAGTATTGCCCGCTCGGTTGGTGGCGTTCCATGGTCTCAAGCGAGTGCAGCGTCCGATCGAGCCGCGCGACCGCTTCATCATGGCTGATGATACCGAGCTGCTCCGCGACCAGCGCGCTCCACATATAGGCGCCGATGTTGGTGGTCGATGTTTCCACGCTTTGGGTTCCGTCGGCCTTGAGACTATCGGCGGGCAGCCCGCTGTTCGAATCGGTCATCGCAACGAACGACGCCCAGGTATCACGCGCGTAGCGCTGCAACACTTCCTGGCGGTCACCGTTCCCTTGGGCCGCCGCCGCGCTCGGCAGGCCAATCGTTAGAACCAAGATCAGCAGCACCAACAGCGGCGCTTTTCTGGTCATGTTCCTCATCTCACTTCTCCTCTAGTCACATTGATCGTATATAGAGAATAGAAGATAGAGGATAATAGAAGATGGAAGATGGAAGATAGTGGTTATCGTAAGATAGGTGCTATTTTCCATTCTCTATTCTCTATTCTCTATTCTCCATCCTCATCCGCGTCACTGGCTCTGCAGCCGGTTCAGATGCTCCTTGGCCCTGGCGATCAGGTCCTGCTCGCCGGCGAACAGCTCCTCGATCGACGTATAGATGTCTTTGGCCGAGGCTACATCGCCCTCCTGCTCATACAGCTCGCCCAGCCGCAGGTAGATGATTCCGAAGTATGGGTTGGACTTGCCGGTGTTGGCCTGGATGAAGTTCTCCGCCTCCTGGATCGTGATCTTCTGATTGATGATCTCGTCGATCCGCGTCTGGGCCCGCTCGACGCCAGCCGGCCTAGGCCAGGAGTACGGGTCGGCCCAGATCTTCTCGACCTGCATATAGCCACCATGCGTGACATAGGCGTTGCGCGCGGTGTCGAACTCCTCGTAGCCGACCAGCGCCTCGAGGTATTTGCCGGCATCGTAGCTGGCATCGGCATCGCGTAGGTAGCCCAGCGCCAGCGACGACGCGCGATACCAGGCGATCGCGTAGGTGCCCGCGACGAGCAGCAGCACGATACCGACGACGATCGCGACCCGCAGCCACGATCGCCGCCGCGGCGTGGGCGCGACGGCAGCCACCGGCGCCGAAGGTTGCAGTGTTGTGGTCATAATCGCCTCACTTCAGGCTCGTGTTGGCAAATGCCTTGACGAACTGATCCTGTAGGAAGAAGTAGACGACGATCAGCGGGAGGGTCACAAGCGCCATCGCGGCCCATTTCTCCTGCTCGAACTGGCCGGGGATCGACGACTGGAATTGGTACAGCCCCAACTGCACGGTCCACAGCTCTGGTTTGTTCAGATACAGCAATGGACCCATGAAATCATTCCAGCTGCCCATAAACGTTAAGATCGCGACTGTCGCGAGGGCCGGCCGCGACATCGGCAGGATCAGCCGGTAGAAGATCGTCGGCTCGTTCGCACCGTCTAATCGCGTCGCCTCGATCAGCTCGTTCGGGATACCGCCGATGAACTGCCGCAGCAGGAAGATGTTGTAGATGCTTACGGCCGAGGGAACGATCAGCGCGCGAAAGTGACCGACCCAGCCCAGCCGGTACATCAGCACATAGGTCGGGATCAGGAACAACACCGTCGGGATCATCATCGTGGACAGCATGAAGCCGAACAGTTGCTCGCGGCCGGGGAACGGGATCTTTGCGATCGCATACGCCGCCAGTGCGCTGAGCAGCGTGTTCAGCACCGTGACCGTGACGGCCACAATCAGCGAGTTGCGGAACAGCAGCAGCATGTTGAGGTATTGGAATGCCCCGGCGTAGCCCGAGAACGTGATCTGCGTCGGCAGACTATTTGGCGCGTGTAAAATCTCCGGCCCCGGCTTGACCGAATTCATCATGAGGTAGAAGAATGGGTACACCACCACGACCGCGCCAAGCGTCAGCAGGGCGTACGTTCCAAATGACGACCAGGACGGACGTCGAAGCATAGGTTGTTGTGTTGTTACCATTTGCGCACCTCACCCTGTTGTATCGCTCGGAACGAGCTTGAACTGCAGCACGGTGACGAGGGCGATGACCATGGCCAGCAGCAGCCCAATCGTCGAGGCATAGCCCATGTTCGAGCGGTCGAACGCCTGCGCGTACACATACATCACCGGCGTCAGTGCTTGGTGGTTCGGCCCGCCATAGACGTCGTAGCCAAGCGCGTAGACTTCAGTAAACATCTGCAGGCCGTTGATCAGGTCGACGACCAGCAGGAAGAACAGCTGCGGCCGAAGCAGCGGCAGCGTGATATAGCGAAAATTGCTCCAGGCCGTGGCGCCGTCGATCGACGCCGCCTCGTAGAGTTGTTGGTCGATCGCGTACAGACCGGCCAGCAGGATGATTGTGCTGACGCCAAACCACTTCCAGGTATTGATCAGCGCGATGACGGGCATTGGCAGCCACTCGGTGAACTTCCAGAACACCGGCGCGTTGATCAGGCCCATGCGCAGCAGCAGGTTCTGGATCGGCCCCTCGGGATTGACCAGGTACGCGCCGACTAGCACCAGCACTACTGGCGAGGTGACCACCGGCATGAAGTAGATCGTGCGGAACAGCCGCCCGCCGCGGACGACCTGGCGCAGCAGCAGCGCAATCGCCAGGCCAAGGCCGTTTTTCAGCAGAATAAAGATCGACTGGTTATAGACGATATTGAGCAAACCTCGCCAGAACAGCGGATCCAGCACACCCCTAATCCAGTTGCCCACGCCAACAAATGCAAGGTCCTGTGGTCGTGTAAACGAGTAGGTAAAGAATGTTAGATAGAACGAGAGCACAAGTGGGTACAGGCCGAAGACCAGGTACAGCAGCACCCAGGGCGACACGAACAGGTAGCCCCAGCCGGTTCTACGTACTCGCTTCCAGAGGTTGGGGGGCTGGCTCATCGCATCGCTGGCGCGCCGTTGGATGGGGACGGTAACATTTGCCATAATGTTCTCGCTTTCTCCAGGCCCTTCTAATTGCGAGACTTACCCGATCACATCTTCAACGTGGTTTTTAGCTTGCCCGTCGGCAGGCTCTGGATAGACGGCAGCAGGGCACTCTTTCATTTCTGTCGAAGGCTACAAATGCGATACCCAGTCGCATAAGTCCTATTTATTGGCGCGCGGCTAGGATTACTTCTTGAGTGCCGCGCGCGCCTTGTCGGCGGCATCCTTGACCGCCTGTTCCGGCGTTCCCTGGCCCTGCACCACCGTCTGCTGATAGACGCCCAGCACCCCGTTGGCAGCGTCCTCGGCGCTCGAGAAGATCTGCGGGAAGACTGCGGTCTTCAGCGCATCGACAAACGGCTTGCGGGTGGGGTCGTTGAAGTATGGGTCATTCTTGAGGCTGGTGAGGGTCGGCAGGTAGCCCAGCTCTTTGATGAACTGCAAGTTGTTCTCGTCCTGCATCAGGAACTTGGCGAACTCCCATGCGCGCGCCTGGCGCTCGGGGTTCGTCTTCATGATCATCAGCGGTCGGCCGCCATAGGTCGAGTAGCTGGTATCGCCGGCCTTGGGCACCGGCACGGGCGCTATGCCGACGTCGTCGCCGATCTTCATCGGGTGGTCCTTGGCATCCTTCAGGTTAGGCTCCCAGGAGTAGCCATACTGCGGCCACATACCAATCGAGCGGCTGAAGAAGTTCTTCTCCATCGTCGGCGGGGCGTACTGCTGGGCTTTCTTCGTAAAGTCGAAGAACTGTTGCATGTTGCATTCGGGCTTGTCGAAGGCGATATCGGTGCCGAGGCGGTTCAGCAGCATACACTGCTTCTGATTACCGTTCAGATAAATCGGCTGGAGCATGTTCCAGTACCAGCCGCCCCACGCCAGCGCGTCGTTCCAGAATGCTGTGCCGTAGACCTTTTCGCCGCCCGGGCGCGGCGGCAGGGCCTGGATCTTCTGCGCGTCGGCCAGGAACTCGTCCCAGGTCTGCGGCGGCTTATCCGAGTCGAGCCCGGCCTCCTTGAACAGATCTTTGTTATAGATCATCACCGTGACGTCGGCGCCCAGCGGCAGGTAGAAGTTATGCCCATAGACCTGCTGGAGCGTCTCGGGCTCGACCTTCGCAAACAGATCTTTGGCGCCAGGTAAGTCTTCCATGGGGATAATCGCCTGCTGTGCGGCGTACTTCCCGATCTGCGAGCCGAACGAACCGACGAACAGATCCGGCTGGTTCCCGGCGGCGATCAAGGCCTCGAAGGCGCCGCCTTCCGGCTCTTCGATCACCTCGACTTTCATGCCCGAATTGGCCTGCTGGAACTTTTCGGCCAGCTTGCGCATGGTGTCGATCATGGCGCCTTTCACCACCGAGATCTGAATGGTGCCTGGGGTCGCGTTCGCTTGGCCACCCGTGCCGGCCTGCGGCGCGGCTGTGGCCGCCGGCGCGCCAGCCTGCGGGGCCGTGGTCGCTCCGGCTGCGCCGCCTTGGGCGCCCGACGTTGCGGCAGGAGCCGCGCCACCCTGAGCCGTCGGGGATGTGCTGGTGTAGTTGCTGCCGCTGCCACAGGCCGCGAGCGACGTCAGCAGCAGGATGAGTGAGACGATCAGCCGCAAGCCCACGTACGATCGTTTGATGCCTTCCTTGACTCTCATCGCGAGTCTCCTTTCATCCTAACATCGGAGTTTGCCAATAGATGCTCGACGCCGATCGATCAGCTCGATCGATCAACTCGGTTGTCAAAGCGCTTCGACAACACGACACACAGAGCTCCTTTCGACAGGCTACGCCCGACTCACGCTCTATCAAAGCGCTTTGACAACGCTCAATAACAGAAGGTGCAGCATAAGTCCTATGAATAAAAAAAGCCGCGCGCAGCGGCTGCTCCAGGGAGGGATGCGGGTCTACGACGAACAACCGCACGAGTGTCGAATCACTATTGGCACAGGTAGCACAACGCGTGCCGCCAACGGCGCACCATCTAACGCGCCGAGGACCGCGAGCGCAGCCTGCCGCCCAAGCTCGTAGATCGGCTGGCGTGCGGTGGTCAGCGGGGGGATGACATAGCTTGCCAGCGGCACATCATCGAATCCGACCAGTGCGATGTCCTCTGGCACGCGCAGCCCGCGCTCACGAATCGCGATCAGTGCATCGCTCGCCATCTGATCGTTAGCGGCGAACACGCCGTCCGGCCGCTCAGCTGGCTGAAGCAGCGCTTGCATCGCATGGTAGCCGCTGCCACGCAGGTAGTCGCCTTTCGCGAGACGCTCCGGGGGTAGGTGCAGCCCTGCCGTGGCAAGCGTATCGCGCAGGCCGCGGAACCGCTCGGCATTGTCGGGGGTGTGATCGCTCCCGGCGATATAGGCGATCCGGCGCCGGCCGTGTTCGAGGAGATGTTCGGTCAGCGCACACGCGGCGCCGTAGTTATCGACACGAAATGTCGCGAGGTCATCTCCGATGTCTTGCTGGATCAACGCGACCGGGATGTGGCGGCGCAGCATATGCTCAACATTGGCGCGCCGCACATCGATGGCCACCAGCACCAGCCCATCGACCCGCCGTTCCGTGAAGAGCTTCATGTAGCGATGATCGCCGGTTGCCGCGGGTTGGCTCACGACCAGCAGGCCGTACCCCGCGGGCGTGGTGACATCCTCAACCCCACGCACAACCTCAAGAAAGAACGGGTCGCTGATATTGGGGATGACAAAGCCAAGGGTCTGGGACCGCTGCTTAGCAAGCCCACGCGCATAGGCGCTTGGCTGGTAGTTCAGATCCTTCATGGCTGCCAGCACGCGCTCGCGCGTCTGAGGATGCACGCGGTCGAGCTCATTCAGCACGCGGGATACCGTACTGATGGATACCCGCGCGCGGCGCGCGACCTCGTCGATCGTAACTTGGGCGTGTTTGTGCTGGCGCATGGAGCTGCTAGTCTTACTCACAGGAGTTACGCGGTGGACGCGAACATTGGACCACCATGGATTAAAATCTCTCGTATCGAACGTTTTTCGTAGAACGAAAAACGTTCGATACGAAGAAGATAAATTCGTGTTTTGCCAGTGACCGCGTAACTCCTGTTATTGAAAAATCAAACGCTCTCAGGGCAGCGGATGCCAGATCAGCGCAAGGCCAATGGCAATCGCGGCTAGGAGCGCGCCAATAGCTATGAACGCGACGCTGATTTCCGTGGTTTCGTGCTTGGTAATTAAGTATGTCGGGAGATTCTGGAACACATCCTGAAGCTCGCCAGCGCTCTCAGCCGAGTAATAGGTGCCACCGGTCATCTCAGCAACTTGCCTGAGCGTATCCTCGTCGATCCCGCGGCGGAACCCGCCGCCGCCAAATCCGCCGCCACCAAACCCGCCGCCACCAAACCCGCCGCTGCCATCCAATGGGCCGCCACCCTGAAACTGCTGGCTACAAAACGGATTTCCCGCCCCGTTCGCGGTACCAAACCCGATCGTGTAAATCCGCACTCCACGGTCGACAGCTTGCTGCGCGGCATCCAATGGCGACGGGCCGGCATTGCTGACCCCATCGGTGAGTAACACAATGATGTCCGGCGCATACGCCCCTTTCGGCACTGGTGTTGGCGCAATCCCGGGCGATGTCTCGGTCACGCTCGGCGCAACGTTCTTGTCGATTTCGGCAATCGCATCAAGCGATTTAAGAATGCCGCTGCCAATCGCCGTCCTGCGCCCGGTGGTCAGACTCTCGATCGAAGCCTCCAGCGCTTCCTGATCGGTTGTGGGCGGCAGGATCATTTCCGCAAAACCAGCGAACGCCACGATGCTAATCTGTGTGGTGGACTTTTGGCGTTCAATGAACGACAGCGCGGCAGCCTCGGCGGCCAGTAAGCGGTTGGGCTCGATATCTGTCGCACACATGCTCCGCGAGACATCCATTGCGAGAATGACGGTCGTCTGCCCGGTGGGCACGCTCACGATCGCCACCGGGCGCCCGAGTGCAATCACCAGGCTCGCCAGCGCGAGCAAGAACAGGGCAAACGGCAGATGGCGCCGCCAGCGCGATTGGTGCGGCAGCGCTGCGCGCACTAAAGAAAGGCTGGAATAGCGCACCGCAAATGGCCGCCGTCGTCGCAATATCCAAATATATGCCGCGATAATCAGCGGCAATAACACCAACAGCAGCAGGAATCCGGGCCAAAGCAAGTCCATCGACTACCTCGTGCGTATTGCGTATTGCGTATTGCGTATCGGGCATCTGCTTACGCAATGCGCAATACGATAGCCATCAGCAGTGTGTTTTCGAAAGTCCTTATACATTCGCCCACCGGCTCACGGCAAACGTCCGAACCATAAGAGCGAACAGATACCGCCAATCAGCAAGGCGAGCACCCCGACGCCCGCAAAAAGAGCGGTGACTTCGGTCTTTTCCGGTTTGATCACCAACTGCAGGTCGAGGTTTTCGTAGATCCTCTGTAGGTCTTGTTGGTTCTCGGCGCTGTAATAGGCGCCCTCGGTGAGCTGCGAGATCTGTTGCAGCGTCGCCTCGTCGAGCTGGGTATGAACGGTGAAGCCGTTGACGTGCAGTGTGGTCCCCGCCGCGCTGCCGATGCCGACGGTGTAGATGCGCACACCACGGTCGGCGGCTGCCCGCGCGGCAGCCAGCGGATCGGGGTTCTCGTTGTTCTCACCGTCGGTGAGTAGGACAATCACAGAAGAGCTGTCCGTTCCTTTGGGCACCGGCGTCGGCGTGAGTATCGGCGTGGGCGTTAGGTTGCTATACAGGCGCGGGTCTTGCTCAGTGCTGGCGGCAATCGTGTTGAGCGAAGCAAGAATGCCCTGCCCAAGCGACGTGCCACGCGCCGGCGTCAGGCGGTTGATTGAGGCGAGGATGGCCTCTTGGTCGTTCGTCGGGGTTTGCACCGCTAAGCCGCTATCGCTGAACGCGACGACGCCAATCTGTACTGTGCGCGGCTGGCGCTGCACGAAGTCTCGCGCGGCGGCCTTCGCGGCTTCCATCCGTGTCGGCTTCAGATCATCGGCCGCCATACTGCCGGACACGTCGAAGGCGAGGATGACGGTCCCTTCGACCCGCGGCAGGCTGATGACCGTCTGCGGGCGAGCCAGCCCGACCAGCAGGATCGTGAGGCCGATCAGAAACAGCGCCGGAGGGATATGGCGGCGCAGGCCGAGCCCCTTTCGCTGCGCTGTCCCCGTGGCCGCCTGTACAAGCCCAAGGCTGCCGTAACGAGCGGTAAATCGCCGCCGCCGCTGCTGCAACCTCGCGTACAACACCACAAACAGTGGAACCAACAACAGTAATACGAGCATCACTGGCCAGATGAATGACATAGCTACACCTAATTGCAAATTGTATATTCATGTCTTCAATATGCAATATACAATCTACAATTTACAATCTACAATCATCTCCGCCGTTGCTGCCGCAGTGTCGCAAAACGCACGATCGCGCGAACCATGTCTTCTTCGGTCGAGAGCGACAGCGCATCTACTCCGGAGCGCTTAAACGCCTCGCTCAATGTTGCCTCGCGCTGCAGCGCCGCCGCTTGAAAACGTTGGCGGAATTTTTTGTCGTGCGTGTCGACGTACAGCTGCTCGCCGGTCTCCGCATCCTCCATAATGATCGGGCCGATGTCCGGCAGTTCCACTTCGCGCGGGTCCCACAAGCGTATGGCGAGCACTTCGTGACGCTGGTTGAGCAAGTTCAACGGCCGTTCCCACCCCGGCGTGCTAATGAAATCGGAGATGATGAAGATCAACGATCGCTGCTTGATTGAGTTCAGTCCGGCTTCGAGTAGCGGAGTCAAGTTTGTAAACGGTGCCTTCGGCAAGCGCGGCTGCTTGAGCAGCTCGTTGGCCAGGCGCAGGACCTGAAGCCGGCCGCCACGGGCTGGAATCGTACGCTCGACCCGGCCGCCGTAGAATATCGCCCCAACGCGATTGCCGTGGCGGGTGAGCAGCCGCGCGAATGTGGTGACAAAATCGATCAGCACCGTCCGCTTCAGACTCTGCAGCGTGCCAAAGTCTACCGAGGGGCTCAGGTCGAGCAGAAACCAGGCGGTGATTTCGCGATCTTCAACGTATTGGCGGACATACGGCATATTCATCCGCGCCGTGACGTTCCAATCGATGTAGCGAATATCATCTTCAGGCTGATATTCGCGCAGATCGGCAAAATCGACCCCATAGCCATAGAACAGGCTACGATAGTCGCCCTGCAGCAGGCCGTCCAACCGGCGAATCACTTGCCAGTCGAGCCGCAGCAGAATCCGTTCAGGCGTGGACGTGGGCGTTGGCGTGCTCATGCAAGGGTACCTCGGGAATAGGAATACGGTCGAGAATCTTTTTCAGCAGATCGTCGGCGGAGATATTGTCGGAGAGCGCCTCGTACGAGAGCACCAGCCGGTGACGCATCACGTCGAGCGCGATATCCCGAACATCCTGCGGGAGCGCATATGCACGCCCGCGCACAAAGGCCAGCGCCCGCCCGGCGAGGATCAGATTGATCGAAGCGCGCGGACTCGCGCCGAACATGATATAGTGCTCTAGTTCTTTCAAGCCAATTTCTTTCGGCTTCCGCGTGGCGGTCACCATCCGTACGGCGTACTCGATCAGGGCCGGGTCGACATACACGCCATCGGCTTCCTGCTGCAAGCCCAATAGCTGCTGGGTAGTCAGCACTTTCTGTACCGCCTGCAACAAGCCGGTCATCCGCTCGACGATCACAAATTCTTCGGTTGTGGTGGGATAGCCGACGAGCACTTTGAGCATGAAGCGATCCACCTGCGCTTCGGGCAGAGGGTACGTGCCTTCGGTCTCGATCGGATTCTGGGTTGCCAGCACCAGGAACGGGCTCGGCACTTGAAAGGTCTCGCGCCCGATCGTCACCTGCCGCTCCTGCATCACCTCGAGCAGCGCGCTTTGCACCTTGGCAGGGGCGCGGTTGATCTCGTCGGCGAGCAAGAGGTTGGTAAAGACCGGCCCGAGCGAGGTATTGAATTCGCCGGTCTTTTGATTGTAGATCCGCGTGCCAATCAAATCGGCGGGGACCAGGTCGGGTGTGAACTGGATGCGCTTGAACTCGCCGCCAATCGCTTCCGCCAAGGTCTTAATCGCCATTGTCTTAGCCAGACCCGGCACGCCCTCGACAAGGATGTGGCCGCGCGCCAGCAGCGCGACGACCAATCGCTCCAACAGCAGGTCCTGCCCGACGATGACTTTCTTGACTTCGTACAACACACGTTCCATCGACGTTCCGTTTTCGGGATTGGTATATCGATCCACTCGCATGCTCCTTCAAGAGCAGTCAGTTGTCAGTCGTCGGTTGTCAGTGGATCAATGGCAACTGACAACCGACAACTGACGACTGACTCCTGTTCTAATACGGCGGCAATCCGGCCGCGCCACCCGCAACAGTGATCGGCACCGCAAACCCGATGCCGGCAAAGGCGTCCTGGTCGGTTGGATTCACGAGCCCTGTGACGATGCCGATCACTTGGCCATCGCGATTCAGCAGCGGACCGCCCGAATTGCCGGGATTCACGGCGGCGTCGATTTGAATCAAGCCCTTCAGTGTTTGATTGCTGTTCGGGCGTTGGAAGGAGCGGTCGAAACCGGAGATAACGCCCGCGCTCATCGAGCTATACAGGCCCAGCGGATTGCCGACGACGAAGGCCTCATCGCCTACGCGCATGGCATTTGGATTCCCCAGCGTCGCGGGCACGAGCTGCGCCGGAGGCTCGCTGGCCTGCAGGACGGCGATGTCATTCTCTGGCTGCTTGGCAATCACCTGCGCGCTCGACTGACTACCATCGGCGAACGTTAGTTGAATGTCGGCCGCGTTCGCCACGACGTGCAGGCTCGTGAGGATGTCGCCGCGATCGTCGATGACCACACCACTGCCGACGCCATGCTCTACCTTGCCCTTCGCGCCCGAGTCTTGGGTTTGGATGAGAACGAGCGAGGGTTGAATCCCCTGGTAGACGCGCGCCGAGAAGGCCGGTGGAGGTGTAGCAGACGCGAGGGCCTGGGCAACCGAGTCGTTCATCTCACGCGCCGTCAGTTGATGCGAGCCCGGAACGAGCAGGCGGTAAATCAGGAGCGCTACGAGCGCGGCTAGCACACCCGATGCGAACGGCACCGCATTCCGTGCCCGCGTGCGGAAGCGCTGGAGGCGTCGTCGCCACAACTCCGATCGTGAAGCAGACGGTTCGCTCATGCTATTTTCCACTCATGAGAAAAGCGACCTGCTTTCAGTCTGGTGTAGCTTTTCGGCAGGCGCTTGGAACTACCTCTCCTGAACCAATGCAATAACCAACTATAGCACTTTTCATGGAGGTAAAAATGAGACAATGCTGAGAATCTTGGAGAACAGTTTGAAGATCTAGCCTTCCGGCAGCTGGCCGCCACGGGTATATTTGGCAATCGCCGTAGGGTCGAGCCGCAACCCAAGCCCCGGCGCGTCGGGAATCGCCAGCATGCCATCCGAGCCAAGCTGCCAGCCGCCAACGACAAGCTCGTCGATGTAGGCTGAGCCGGTGCGATACTCCACGAGATCGGTATCTGCGAAGGCCGAGGCGAGTTGCAGATCGGCCGCCAACCCAACCGCGGTGTTCCAGCCGTGCGGAATGAAGCGAATGCCGTGCTCCTGAGCCATCCAAGCGATGCGGCGCTCCTCGCTGATGCCACCGACCTTGGTCACATCCGGCTGGACGATGTCGAACGCACCGGCGCGCAGCCAGGGCAGAAACGACTGCCGGCGGGTCAAAACCTCGCCACCGCTAATCGGTACCGGCGCGTCTGCGCGCAACCGAACGTAATCCTCAAGCGCGTCGGGGCGCAGCGGCTCCTCGAACCAGGCCACGGCGTAGTTCGCCAGCATCTGGGCCGTGCGCAGCGCCCATTTGTACTCCTGGGCCCAGAATGCGTCGCTGCCGCCGGCGTCGACCATCAGCAGCGCATCCGGCCCCACGGCGGCGCGCGCCGCTTCGACAATCGCCTCGTCGAGCGCACTGCTGTGCCGGCCGAATGGACCCCAGCCAATCTTAAAGGCGCTGAACCCTTGCCCTTTGAGCGCCAACAGATGCTCGGCCAGACGCGCCGGTTCCCCCATCAATAGCGAGGCATATGGCCGCACGCGCTCGCGGTAGCGCCCACCGAGCAGCCGCCCGACCGGCTGACCGGTGATCTTGCCAAGCACATCCCACAGCGCGATGTCGATGCCGCTGATCGTGTGGGTGATCGCGCCACCGCGGCCCTGCCAGAAGGTATGCTGATGCAGCTTCTCGCTGACCCGCTCGGGCTCCAGCGCGTTTTCGCCGTCGTAGAGCGGCTGGAGCACTTTCAAGGCGCCACGAACCAGATCTTCACTTGTGAAGACGCTGCCAATGCCGACGACTCCTTGATCGGTCAGCACGGCGATCAAGGTGTGAACACAATCGTCCGGCCGCAACTCATTGCTCCAGCCGCCTTCGGGTGTCGCGCCATACAGACCCAGGGCGCGGATCTCGTGGATCTTCATCCTTAGACACTCCTATATATGGTTAGCTCTCCGTCCGATAGCGCGATCGCTGGAATAATTGCGCTTGCGGCGTGAACGGCACTCCTTCGTCGAGCGGGAAGATCGGGCGGCGGCAGTGAACATGGCCGAGGCTGCGCAGGTTGGCGCTTGTCGCGCCGGGCGCGTCGACGTTGACCATACGTGCGGCCCAGGTGGCAAACATATGCTGCTGGCAGTGCGGCGATTTGACCACCACCGCGTCGAAGTATTGCGGGTCCTGGCCGTGCGCCAGGAACAGCGAGCGGTCGAACAGATGCACTGGTCGGCTGGTGACCACCAGCGTAATTGCGCCGCTCTGGAACACAGCGGTCGGCCCGGCGTCCCACACGCTGCCCCACGATTCGCTACGGAAGCGCCCCTCGGCGAGCATGTGGACGCGCGCCTCGATCGAAAGCGGCTGAAACCGCTGCGGATCGAGTGCGCCACCGACGCGGACACACACGTGCTGGCCCACACCGGCCGCGAAGGCCGCGTGCACGGCGGGCTGATCGACAATTGGAATCAGCGCGCGGCCGCGGTAGCCAGCATCGATCAGCGCGCGCAGAATCGCGTTGCTGTCGCCCGACGCGCCCGAGCTCGTCGCGTCGGCGGCGTCGACCAGAATCGTCGTGCCAGGGCTATCACAGGCGATCCGCACGGCCTCGCCAAGCGGTGTAAGCGGCTGTTGGAGCCGCTCGCGGACCTCCCAGAACCCAGCGGCCAGCTCCACCGCTTCGCGTGCGGCACGCTCGGCATCGCCATCGGCGACGACGACGCTATTCGAACAGAGATCCGGCACATCGGTGAACGGGTTGCCAATAAACATGCCGGCCGAGAGCCCGCCTAGGCCGGCCTCGATCGCCTGTGCGCGGCGAATGAATTGGCCAAACAGACCCGTCTCAGTAATCAACTCGGCGCCGCGCACCAGCGCCGGGATTCGAACCCGCGCGGTGACGGGCCGCGCCTGGCCGGCGAGGATCCGCAGCAACAGTCGTGCGGCGCGCCCGCCCGTCTCGGCGAAGTCGACATGCGGATAGGTATGGTAGATCACAATCGCGTCGCAATGCTCGAGCATTCGATCGGTTGCAATGCCGTGCAGGTCGAACGAGGCCACGATTGGAATGCGCTCGCCCAGAATCTTACGCGCCTCGCCGAGCAGATAGCCTTCGGGGTCGTCCTCAGCCTCGGCGGCCATGGCGCCGTGCAACGCGAAATACACACCATCGACCGGCGGCGCGGCGCGCAGGGCGTCGAGGAACTCGCGCGCGATCCGGGCGAAATCGCCCGCAGCGAGCGTGCCGCCCGAAGTCATAGCGTGGGCGCCATAGGTTGGGATGATCTCGACATCATCGCGCGCCTCGAATACCGCTAGCGCGCCGGCGATCTCGCTCTGCACGCCACGATGACGCGATAGCAACGCTTCGCCAACCGCAATCTCGAAATCGCCATAGCGACTAAGCACCGGATTAAACGAAGAGACCTCTTGTTTACACTCGGCAACCAAGATGCGGTACATAGACGACTCCTTCGTCTCTTCAGATCGGCTTGACATCAGAAGTATAATGGCCTTCGGCCGGTTATTCAACTCCTCAATGGCGCATTCTTCCATCTCGCCACGGCAAAAAGGAGCATGCCGATGGGATCGGTTTTGGTCTTCGAGGCACCGCATCAAATCAAGATCGCCGCCGAGCAGGAGCGCGCGCTCGCGGCCGACGAGGTACGGCTGCGCACGCTGTTCTCGGGTATCAGCGCAGGTACGGAACTGACCGCCTATCGCGGCACCAACCCCTACCTGCACAAGCGCTGGGACGGCAATCGCCGGCTGTTCGTCGCCGACGATCGTGCCGGCCCGGAGTACCCGCTGCTTGGATGGGGCTACGAGGAGGTCGGCGAGATCGTCGAGGTCGGCGAGGGCGTGGCCGATCTAGTGGCAGGCCAGCGCGTCTACGGCACTTGGGGCCACCGCACTAGCCATGTCGCCACCGCCGAGTATGCCCGGGCGCGCATCCTGGCGCCGCAGGTCGACCCAGTATTGGGGATCTTCTCGCGGATCGGTGCGATTGCGCTGAACAGCATCCTCGACGCGCAGATCAACCTGGGCGAGACGGTCGCGGTCTTCGGCATGGGCGTGGTCGGGCAGCTGGTCGCGCAACTGGCACGGCTCTCGGGTGCGCAGGTGGTTGCCGTCGATCTGATTGATGCCCGCCTGGAGCTGGCGCACAGGCTGGGAGCACACGTCGCCGTCAACGGCGGCGCGCAGTCGCCCGCCGAGGCGATCAAGGAGCTCACTGGCGGGCGCGGTGCCGACGTATGCATCGAGGCGTCAGGCTCAACCGCCGCGCTGAACGAGGCGATTCGCGCATGCGCCTATTCAGCCAAAGTCGTGGCCATGGGCTTCTTCCAGGGCGAGGCGCGCGCGCTGCTGCTTGGCGAGGAATTTCATCACAATCGAATCAACATCGTCTGCTCGCAAATCTCCGGCGTCGGCCCAGAGCTAAAGTATCGCTGGGATGCCCTACGGCTGTCGACCGCCTTTATGGAATTGATAGCTGGCGGTCGCCTCGACCTCGCGCCGCTGATCACCCATGTGGCGCCGCTAGAGCAGGCCGCGTCGCTGTTCGAACTGCTCGACCAGCGGCCAGAGCAGGTGATCCAGGCAGTTATTTCGTTTTGAGATCATGGTTCGGCGTCTTCAAAGAAAGCGCGGAAACGGTCATGAAATTGGCATGTCAGGAACACCTGATTCCTGGTTCGACGTTAGAGGAAAAGTGGGCTCTGGTCACATCGCTCGGCTACGACGGAATCGAGTTGCGCGGCGAGGGCGAGTTTGCGCAGCGTCTGCCGGAGTTGCGCGCGGCGCGGCGGGCCGGCGCGGTGTTCCCGTCGGTCTGCGTCATCTCGGATCATTTCATTGGCGACTTCGACGCCCACAAACGCCGCGACGCGATCGAACATATGAAGGTGCTGCTCTCGATCATTGCCGAGCTTGGCGGCTATGGCGCGATTACGCCGGCGTCGTATGGCATGTTCTCGCTCAGGCTTCCGCCGTTCAAGCCACCCCGCAGCCCCGCCGACGACCGCGCGATCTTGATCGATGGCCTTGGCGAGCTGGGCGAGCACGCCGCCCGCGAGGGTGTCCGGGTATTGCTTGAGCCATTGAACCGCTATGAGGATCATATGCTCAACACTCTTGAGCAAGCAGTTGAGTTATGTAAGGCTATTCAGCTCGACTCGGTGAGGGTAATGGGCGACTTCTTCCACATGAGCATCGAGGAGCGCGATCTGGCGGCCGCCATCCTCCAAGCGCGCGGCTACCTACGGCACATGCACCTGGCCGACAGCAATCGGCGCCACCCCGGCGCCGGGCATACCGATTTCGGGCTGGCGCTCAAGGCGCTCAAGCAGATCGGTTTCGACGATTACCTGGCGCTGGAGTGCCACGTCAGCGTCGAGCTACCGGTGCTGCTCGAGGAGTCCGCGCGCTACCTGCGCTCGTTGGATTAGAATTGCAACGAGTTTTCGCTTGCCACAAAGACCACAGAGAGCACAAAGATGGGAAGTAGCCCGATACGATTAGGTTGCCGAATGCGCGGCAGACGTGAGATAGGTCGCCCAACTTTGCTTGACTGTGGCCTCGAGTCGGGCGGTATTTGCGGCAGCGCAGGCAGCTTATCAAGGAGCAGATCAGGCATGGCTAGTATATGCGGAAATGCGTATCGGTTTGAGGGAAGTTCCTCCAGTTCCTTCTGAAAGGAACTGGAGGAAATAAAGGAACTTTCACCGATTTGGTCGATCAGTTTTCTCCAAAGATGTATGTATCGAGGAACGCATTGCGGAATTTGCCTTGTGGGTCGTAGGAGCTCAGCAGTTGTTGAAATTCCGGCAGCTTCTTGTAGAGCGATTGCAATCGCGCTGGCGGCATCGTAAATAGCTTGCCCCAATGCGGGCGGGCATCGAAAGGCGCGAGTTGTTCTTCGATCAACGGGAGCAGCTTGCTGACGGCGGGCCAGTCCTTTTTCCATGTAAAGTGGATTGCAACGCATGCCTGCTTGTAGCACGGGCTCATCCACAGCGTGTCGGCGGCGATCGTGCGCACCTCGGAAATCAGCAGCAGTGGCGCCACCTGTTCGTGTAATTGAGCGACCGCGCGTAATGCAGCGACGGCGTGCTGGCGCGGCACAAAGTACTCGGTCTGCAACTCCTCGCCGCTGCTGGGCATGTTGTCGATCCGGAAGTGCGGCAATCGTTCATGCCAGGGGCCGTGGGCGCCCATCTGCTCGGTGCACGGTTCCGCCGAAAGTTCTGCGATCGGGTGGAGATGGCCTGGCGCGAGCGTCGCCGCGTAGAAGCTGGGTTCCAACGCGCTAGCAGCGTCACCTATAACACGGCGCTTCAACCAGACTTGGTTGAAGCGCGCGCCGCGCCAATCGGTGAACAGACTGACACTGTAGGCGCTCGATACGATCGCGTCGAAGTTATCTTCCAGTTGCGCCACGGGCAGGTTTTCGTACACAACCTGGCGCATATCAAAGGTCGGAACAACGTCGAGCGTGAGTTTCGTGATCACCCCGAGTCCGCCAAGCCCTACGACCGCGCCCTGAAACTGTTCGCCGTGTTGTTCGCGGGATAACACGACCACCTCGCCGTTAGCCGTGACCATTTCGAGTGCAGCTACAGCCGTGGCCAGGTTGCCATTGCTGTCGCCCGAGCCGTGCGTCGCCGTGGCACAGGCGCCTGCGACGGAAATATGCGGTAACGAGGCCATATTGTGCAGCGCATAGCCTTCGCGGTGCAGTTGCTGGCAAAGCTGACCATACCGGATACCCGCACCGACCGTCACCGTGCGGCGCTCGCGGTCTATGCCCACGACCTGATCGAAATGCTCGAGTGAGATCAGATCCTCAGAAGAGTCCGCGATCGTATTGAATGAATGGCGTGCGCCGAGTGCCTTCAGCTTGCTGTGGCGGATGACCAATTCTTGGACTTGCTCGACCGTTTCGGGATGGTGCAATCGGGCGGCGCTGTAGGTATAATTGCCGGCCCAGTTGCTTTGATTCTGCGTCATCTTCGGGCTCCTAGCGCTTCGTTGCTTTCGTTCGTCTCTAGTTTGAGAATGAATTCTTCAACCTGCTCACCGAGTACGTCGGCAAGCACCGTGTCCTCACCGCAGATCCTAAACCCGCATTTTTCCAAGACCCGACGAGACCCAATATTGTGTTTCGCGACATGGGCATACAGCGGGCGCGCCGATACGTAACCCAGAAACGCCGCGAGCGCCCTGGTGGCAACGCCCTTGCCCCAGTATTCCTTTCCGATCCAGTAGCCGACTTCTCGTTCACCGAACTGTTCCCAACTCACGATGTTCCCCGCCAGCTGCCCGTCGAAGAGGATGGTCTGTGTTGTGACGGTCTCATCCTTCAAAATCTTGCTCCAGTGCGCCATGAACGCATCTCTGTCCCTGGCCGGGAAGGCGGCCATCCGGGTTGCGTCCGGGTCGAGTTGGTGCTCGAAGAAGATTGGCAGGTCGGCTTCGCTCACGTCTCGCAGGAGCACGCCGTTTGTCAGAGGGCCTGGTGTGCTTCTGGCCATGTCGTGCTCCCTTGCTTTCAATTATACTCACCGCTTTCTTGGCTGGGGCGCAGCCAGGCCAGCACTACGTCCCGGCGCCATTGACCGCGCGGCCGCGCAGCAAATAGGCCAGAGCGCTCTGCATGTCGCGATAGCTCTGCAGCGACTCGATATCGATCCCCAGGGATATAGTCGTCTGGGCCGCCTCGGGACTCATACCCACCAGGTAGCAATGAGCGCCAAGCAGCGCGGTGGTGCGCGCGATCTTCAGCAACTGGCTGATGGTGAATGTATCGACCATGTCGATGCCAGTGATGTCGATCAGCAGATGCTCCGTCTGGCGGGCTACCACGGCCCCGAGTGTCTGCTCGATGATCTGGTTCGCTCGCTCGCCGTCGATTTGGCCGATCAGTGGCAGCACCAGTATCCCCTCGGCCACCGGTATCAGCGGCACCGAGATTCGGACGATCATCTGGCGCAGGCGCTCAATCAGCCGCCTGTTTGCAACGGCAAGGGCTACTTGAGAGGCTACCAGCATCAGGAGCTCGGAATCGGCCGGCCCGAACACGGCCGGTTGATAGCTCATCACGGCCAGTACCCCCTGCACCTCGTCGCCGCTAATCATTGGCGCGCCCATCCAAGCGCGCGACGAGTGTTCGGTCTGACCGAAGCGACCGAGCTGCTGCTGAATGGGGTCGGCGAGTAGATCGTCGATCAACTGCAGCTGCCGCGCGCGAATGATACGGGCGCTCAAGAGCGTATCACTGAGCGCTACCCGGTTCATGTGATCATCGACCACCCCCTCGTCCACTCCGTAGTCGTAGCGGATGACGTCGTTCTCGGCTTCGTACACGCCAATCCACAACGAGTCGAAACGGATCGCGCGTGCCAGCTGTTCGGCGACCACCGGGTAAACCGCGGCGAGCGTGGAGCTGCTGCGCAAGGTGCCGTTGATCGCCTGCACGGCGCGCAGTTGATTCTGCAAATGGGCAAGTATGGCCTGGGCGGAATTATCGGTCACAAGCGTTCCCCGTCACTCAGACGAAGCCGTTGAGCTTGAGCGTACCAAGTATAGCATAGCCAAGGACCACCGGCGCAAGCACGTATTAGCCCACGTTTGGCGTCGCATAATCGCGAGATCTGGCGATATCGTGCCGAATATCGTGATAGCGGTACCAGCGCAGATATGCTATCATCATAGCCCTCCAACCAGCCAACGGCGTATCGCTGGCATATGCATGCGGTAATGTTCATAGGACTGGTTGGGCAGAATCTCGAAGAGCGACCGACCGCCAGGCTGCCAGGGCTCCGCCAACTGTGCATCGGACAAGGCCTGGGTTGCAGCCAGAAGCTGCTGATAGATTTGGCGCTCGCGCTGCAGCACTTCTTGCGCGGAATGCCGATCGTATACCGCCACAACGACGGCATTGGTCTGATCGTCGTCAGTATCGCTCATCTGCGCGGGGAAATCGGGCCGATTCTGACGATAGGCATCGAGCTGCTGTTGCCAGAACGCATCAAACGCGGTAAGAGCACCGGCGGTCGAGTCGAGCCGATCCGTCAGGAATGCGGCGGCCCACTCCTCGTAGCCTGCGATGTGCGCGACAATCTGCTTGACCGACCAGACGCCTTCGACGCCTGGCTTCACCAGAGCGTGTTCATCGACTTGGAAAAGCAGCGTGTCCCATTCGCGGCGAGCGGTCTCCATCGCGCTGAGGAGCGCCGCTTTCGTTGTAGGTGTGTCCATCGAGTGCCTCCTACCGTCAAGTATGGAGAATGATACGCTAAAGACAGTCAACATACCGCAGCGTTTAATGAACATTAAATATTAAATCGGGTATTTTTCGCCAACACACGTGCGGGGCTGAAGACCCCGCACTACGCAACGACGCCCGCTAAAGCGGACTACCCGATTATTTTCTTAATATTCATAAACCGCGCGGCTTGTTCCTCACGACCGAACGAGTCGGACGTGGAAACGATAGGCTGGTTGCGCATCGTTTTACTGCGCCGTTTGGCCTTCAGGCGTTTGCGAATATCTTTGAGATTTTCCAGCACGATCGTGCTACCCGGCTCGGCAGCCTGAACGATCTGCTTACTGAGCACATGATCGGCATCCTTGCGGAAGTGAGTGCGGCGGCCTGGGTGGGCGATGGTTGCAAGTGGATGCGAATAATTCTCTGCATAAGTGCATTATAACAGACGGGAAACCATTCACAATCGGGATGCTGGGAGAGCGCCGCCCAACCTAATGTGGCGTTCCAAGGCCCGCAAGCGGGCACCCCCGGCGCGGCTCGCCTCCTCCCCATGGGCTAATGAAGATGAAGAAATTAATCGGGTAGCCCGCTTCAGCGGGCTTGGGCTGTTAGCGCGGGCGCTTTAGCCCCGCGCGTGCGGCGGTGCGAAATGCCCGATTTAATAATAAAAGTTCATAAGCCCAGAGGCTACCAGCTCGCTTTTATTCGGTGTATTAGATGGAGAATCCTGAGCAGAGGTAGGCGTTGAAACTCGATGATCTCCTATCGGCCTGGCCGATCGTTGGTCCACTGGCCGTGCAGCCCATAACTCCAGGAAACAACAATCTTTCGTACGCCGTCGGCACGCCGGGCGCGCAGTACATCCTGCGGATCTATCAAAACACCGCGGAGCAGGATTGGATCTGCTACGAGCATAGCCTGCTCCTGCGCCTCGATCAGCTCGGGCTATCGTTCTCGGTCCCCGCGCCGATACCCGCCCGCTCCGGCGCAACGCTGCTACCGATGCCCGATGGCGATGGTCGGCTCTTCCCCGCCCTGTTTCGATACATCCCAGGGCAGCAGCCGAGCGGCGATGATCTCGCACAGTATCGTCGTTGTGGCGCAGCGCTCGCCGAGCTCGACCACGCGCTCGGCCGAGTGAGAATCAACGCTCCGCCCGCGCCACGCCCGCCGTTTGGCGACCTCGCCCAGATTCACCCAGCCGTGCCTGACCCACGAGGGATGCTGGAACACCTGCCGCTGGAGCACACGCAGCGGGTGCAGCTCAGCCGCATTGTCGGCGACCTGTTGGCTGTACTTCCGGCGCTGTATCAGTCGCTCCCACAGCAGATCGTCCATCGCGACTTCGATGCCAGTAATGTCCTGATGGCGGGCGATCGCGTTTCGGGGGTGCTGGATTTCGAGTTTGCCGGCCCGGACGTTCGCGCGCTCGATCTCGCCCGTAGCCTATCCATGTTTACGATTAGTCCCTGGAACATCCCCGACGGCTGGCAGCGCGTGACCGCATTCATTCTTGGCTATCGCGAGCATATCGAACTCACGCCAGCTGAGATCGAAACATTGCCGGAATTGATGCGACTGTACCGCACATGGAGCATGGTCCACCGGGAAGGGCGCCGCCGCGAGGGGCTGGTGAGCGAGGCCGACGTACTGGCGCGTGCGATGGCACTGTTTCGGCAGGATGAGTGGTTAGGCGAGCAGCACCAGGAGTTGGAACGGCTGCTTGCGTCTCCTGGATGATCTGTTGAGTATCGTGTGTTGTCTTGAATGCATCGACCGATCTCAAGCGAGTAATATCATGCGTGCTTCATCTATCTGAGCAAGAAGAAAAGACGTGACTGCTGCCCACTGCGCGAAAATATCCTCGATCGAACGACCCCACCGTTGTTCAGTGTCGCGAACGTATTGATCGCGCTTCTCGGAGTCGCGGACAATCGCCGCGGGCCAGCCTGCCGTAGAGAATCCGCAGCGCAAAGCCGCCGTAGCTTGTGCAACAGCACACACCACGTGGCGATCAGCTTGCCATCCCGCGTCCCGCAATCCTTGCACATACGCGTCGAGCATGCGCGCTGCGAATGCAGTCATATCAGCGGCCACAATATCGAAGTTCAGGAGGCTGACTCCGATAAGGTTCCCAATATCCTCTCCAACCGCGCCCTTTCCCACAACTTCCCAATCGATTGCGACTGTCTGATCGCCATGTTGTGGATGGGAACGTGTGAGCAGATTTTTTCGCCAGATATCGTGATGGCAGAGCGTCTGTGGGAGACCTTCCAGAGTAGTGAACCAGCGCTCTCGCTGCGCCCAAAGTTCGAGAATAGCAGGCGTAAACATAGGCAAGCGCGTGTGTTGTAGTAGGGGATGGTTCCATATGTGCGTGTCCTGGATATAGTCAACCAGATACGCCGAGTCGGCAACCCATGCTCGGATAAGCCCGCGACTTAACCATACATCGTTCGGCAGCACGCCAGGCACGGCATAGGTCCCATTAAAGTACCCCAAGTGATAGGCCGCACGCAGATAGCGAGCGAGGTGCCACACCACACCGCTCATCTCTTGAATCTCCTCAAGCCACAGCCAGATAACATTCCCGGGTCGTTCCATAACCCCAAAGCATTGGGGTGCGCTAAAGCAATCGGGCAGGCGAGCTAGGAGACCAGATTGATATGCAAGCGCCTCTCGCTTCCAGTAAAAGCTATCGGTTGGCTCGCTCATCTCGTTCGTATTCGGCGCCTGAAGAACTTTCAGAACGAGCGACCAGTCCTTTATCCCTCCAGCAAGATTTGCAGTACCATGAACACGAAACAGGCCTCGCGAGTTTGGACTCACGGTCGGGTATATGATCGGCTCGATCTGCCAGCCAGTGACGGTTGTCATCTGGTTGCCAAGCATACAGCCAACGACGGAATACACGATATCCTGCGTTACATCTTTCATTGTATAGAACCTCGCCGCGTATTGCAGTTAAGCCGCTGTGTCGTCCTTTGGCGGCGACACACGCCAGTATATGCTGTTCTCTCGCTGCATCAATCGATTGGCAATGAATTCGCGCCGCAACGTCGCTGTGTCGGGATGGTAGCGCTTGAGAATGGCGTTCAGCTGCTGCTCAGTGTAATGCACGCCTTCCTCGAACTGGGCGACCAACCACTTCAGAATCACTAGACGTTTCTTGCGTGTATCAGGAATCTTGGTCAGACGATCGTCGACCAGAAACGATCGAAGCACCTTCTGCTCCCAGGCTTCTCCCTCGAAATCATGACCAAATGATGTCAGCTGTTCTGGCGCCAGCAATTCCCGATTGAGCTGCCGAAGCACGTCACCGTTGAATTGGTAGAAGTGTGTCGTACCAGCGGAACGCATGCTGACCAGGCCTAATTCATACAATTTAGCCAGATGATGCGAAACGGTAGGCTCTTTCAAATCAAGCAATTCTGCAAGCTCGCTCACACTCCGCTCGCTAGTAGCAAGCAGGCCCAAAATCTTCAGTCGACTCTCGTGGCCAAGAGCTTTGAGTAAGTTCAGCAGCATATCAAAGCGATCTGCTTTCATCGAATATCCTTTATATAGATATATATCTAATTAGAACTATATCAAAGATCCAGCCATATTGCAAGGTATGCTATAATCATTTTGTCCCCATACACCGACAACATCGCGACGAAGCACCAGCAGAAGCTCGAAGAAAGGAGCGAACGATGGAACATGTTCCGTCAGCATCCGCAACCCGACTCGTCGTCCTGCTCGCACTGCTCGCCCTGATTCTCAGCAGCTGTGGTGGAACTGGCTCCACAGCGCAGCCGACCGCCGCACCCGCCGCAGGTGCCGCCGCGACGGCGGCACCATCGAGCGGCGGCGCAGCGCCGACCGCCGCGCCCGCAGCCCAGCCATCCGGCGACGCTGGCGAAATCATCTTCCTGTCCAACCAGTTCAAGCCGGTCGAGGAGGCCGAGCGCATGCGCAACACGATCCTGGCTGGCTTCTCGGGCAAGGTCGACTTTATTCCCGAGGACCCCGGCCCCTTCAACGACCGCATCCACGCCGAGGCGCAGGGCGGCCAGAGGACCATCAGTCTGATCGGCGGCCTGCACGGCGACCTGGCGCCGTTCGCCAAAGAGGGCCTGCTGGAAGACCTGACGCCGCTCATGGATAAACTGAAGGATCGCGGCTTCCCAGCGCCATTCGTCGAACTGAGCAAGTTCGGCACCGACAAGATCTACTATATCCCCTGGATGCAGGCGACCTACGTGCTGGCAGCGAATAAGAAAGCATTGCAGTACCTGCCGCAGGGCGCCGACCAAAACACATTGACCTACGACCAACTCAAGGAGTGGGGCCAGAACATTCAGAAGGCCACCGGCGACCGCAAGCTCGGCTTTCCCGGTGGGCCGAAGGGGCTGATCCACCGCCTGTTCCAGGGCTACCTGTACCCATCGTACACCGGCTCGGCTGGCGTGGTCGGCTTCAAGGCGCCCGAAGCGACTCAGATGTGGACCACCTTCAAGGATCTGTGGGCGCTGGCAAACCCGCAGTCGGCCAACTACGAGTTCATGCAGGAGCCGCTGCTATCCGAGGAGGTCTGGGTCGCGATGGATCACACCGCGCGGCTGATCAACGCGGTGAAGGAGAAACCGGACGACTTCGTGATCCTGCCGGCGCCGGCAGGCCCGAAAGGCCGCGGCTTCATGCCGGTGATCGCCGGCTTCGCGATTCCCAAGGGCGCGCCGAATCGCGCTGGCGCGGAGCAGCTGATCGAGTACCTGACCATGCCGGAGCAGCAGCTCACCACGCTGCGCGAAAACGCCTTCTTCCCAGTTGTCAAGGCCGATACCCCAACAGACCTGAACCCAGGCACGAAGTTGGAGGCCGATGCCGTGCAGAAGCAATCGACGGCGAAGGATGCGCTGCCATCGCTGCTGCCGATTGGGCTCGGGGCCAAGGGCGGCGAGTTCAACAAGGTCTACCTGGATAGCTTCCAGCAGATCGTGATCAACAACCAGCCGATTGATCAGGTCTTGCAGCAAGAGGCGGCGACGCTCCAGCAGATTTTGAACGACACGAAAGCCGGATGCTGGGCGCCCGACCCGCCGAGCGAGGGGCCATGTCAAGTGAAGTAGGCACACGTGCCGAGGTGGAGCGAGAGGCTGTTCCCGCTCCACCACTCGAGCGGACGCGCGGGCGCCAGAATCTGGTGCCGTACCTGCTGCTGGCGCCCGCCGGCATCTTCCTGGCGATCTTCTTTGTCTGGCCAATGGCGCAGGCGCTGGTGATGGGCTTCCGCGACCCGGCCGGCAACTGGACGCTGGAATATGTCCGGCGCATGGCCAACGATGTCAATTTCTGGCCGGCGATCCGCGATACACTGCTGTTGATCCTCGCGATCGTGCCAGTGCAGATGCTGCTGGCGCTGATCATGGCGCTGCTGCTCAACGCAGGGCTGCGCGGCACCAGCTTCTGGCTGTATGCATGGGCCATCCCGCTGGCGATCTCCGATCTGGCCGCCGGCATCGTCTGGCTGGCGATCTTCACCGATCGCGGCTACATCAACTCGCTGCTGGTCAGCCTGGGACTGAGCCGCACCGGGTTCGCGTTCCTGAGCTACGAGCACCCGCTCAGCATCTTCCTCGTAGTGGTAATCGCCGAGGCCTGGCGCGCGACGTCGATTGTAATGGTGATTCTGGTGGCCGGGTTGCAAGTGATCCCCAAGGAGTACAGCGAGGCGGCCGAGGTGTTTGGCGCCACTGGCTGGCAGCGGCTGCGCCACGTGACATTGCCGCTGCTGCGCCCGAGCCTGCAGGTGGCGCTGATTCTGCGGACGATCCTAGCGTTCCAGGTCTTCGCAGTGGTGATCGCATTGGCGGGCCGCAACCTGCCGATCCTAGCGGGCGAGGCGTATTATTGGTACGGCTCGTACAGCAACCCGAACGTCGCCGCGGTCTATTCGCTGCTGATCATGCTCTTCTCGGTCGCGAGCACCGTGGTCTACCTACGGATGCTCCAATCGAGTGATGCGGAAATGGGGATGGCATCATGAGCACGCTTGTCGAGGTCCAGTATCGCCCATCCACGCGTCGGCGGCTGAACCGCGCGCTGCTGTATGTCGTGGCGATCGTGCTGACGGCGTTTATGCTACTGCCGATCTATCTGATCGCGATTGCGGCGTTTAGCACGCGCGCGGCGGTTTCGGCCTTTCCAAAGCCGCTGGTGCCGCAGCCGTTCTCGATCGATACGATGCGCTTCTTCCTCAACTCGACCGGCGTCGCCAACGCCGCGCGCAACAGCATCCTGGTCGGGCTGCTGACGCTTGTGATCTCGCTACTGATTGGGGCGCCGGCTGGCTACGCGCTGGCGCGCTTCGTCTTCCGTGGGCGCGATAGCTTCAAGCTGCTGATTCTCTCGACGCGCGCCTTTCCGATTGTGATCCTCTCGATTCCACTGGCGGTGACGTTCATCAACTGGCGGCTATACGACACGCTGCTGGCCGTGGCGCTGGCCCATACGGCCCTGGCCCTGCCAACGACCATCCTGGTCACCAGCAGTATCTTCGTGGCTGTGCCGCACGACTTGGAAGAGGCGGCACTGACGCTCGGCTGCACGCCGATGGGAGCCTTCCGGCGCGTGGTGCTGCCGCTGGCGCTGCCGGGGCTGGCGGCCTCGGCGATCTTTACGTTCGTGCTGTCGTGGAACGAGGTGTTCGCGGCGACAATCCTGACCGTGCGCAACCGCACGCTGCCGGCCCATGTGCTCGGCGTGCTGAGCGACTCGCCGCTGTACTTCCGTTTCGCCGGCGGCTTCGCATTGGTGGTGCCGTCGCTGATCTTCATCTTCTTTATGCGGCGCTATCTGCTGAATATGTGGGGGCGGGTCACCAAATAGCGTATGGGCGCCCGAGCCGCGTTTTAGCCTGCCCTTCGGCAAGCTCAGGACGGGCGGCAGCAAGGTACTACGATTTTCTTTGTTGCTCAGCTTTCGTTTCGCCCTACGGGCGAAACGAAAGCTGAGCAACAAAAGAGGATAAAGTACCACTCTGCCGAAGGCTAAACGGCATTTTCGGTGCGGTTGCACCGATTGCATAAGAGAGTCGACGATGGCAGAAATCCAGATTCAAAACGTCTCGAAGATCTTCGGCAAGGCCCAGCAGACCGCCGTCAACAACGTCAACCTGAGCGTGGCCGACGGCGAGTTCATGGTGCTGCTTGGGCCCAGCGGCTGCGGCAAGACCACGCTGTTGCGCATGATCGCCGGGCTAGAGTTCCCAAGCTCTGGGCGGATCATGATCGGCGGCCGCGATGTAACCGACGTGCCGCCACGGCAGCGCCAGATCGCGATGGTGTTCCAGAGCTACGCGGTCTTCCCGCATATGACTGTCGCCGACAACATTGGCTTCGGCCTGCGGATGCGCCGCGAGCCACAGACCGAGATCAAGCGCAAGATCGAGCGCGCCGCTGGCCTGCTCCAACTCGAGCCGTACCTGGGTCGCTTCCCGGCGCAGCTTTCGGGCGGGCAGCGCCAGCGCGTGGCGGTGGCGCGGGCGATCGTGATGGAGCCAAAAGTGCTGTTGATGGACGAGCCGCTCTCAAACCTCGACGCGCTGCTGCGGCTGCACTTCCGCGCCGAACTGAAGAAGCTGGTCCAGGAGGTGCAGGCAACCACGATCTACGTGACACACGACCAAGTCGAGGCGCTGAGCCTGGGCGACCGCATCGCGGTGATGCGCTCGGGCGAGGTGGTGCAGTGCGCGCCGCCAATGTACGTCTACGACCGACCGGCGACTGATTTCGTCGGCGGCTTCATCGGCAACCCACCGATGAACTTCCTGCGCGGCAGGCTCGAACGCAGCAACGGCACATCGCAGGTGGCGCTCGGCGACCATAAGCTGGACGCGCCACTGATGCTAACCCAAGCCGGCGGCCAGGATGTGATCATCGGCATTCGCGCCGAGAACATCGAGGCTTCCGCCCGGCCTACCCCCGACGCGCTGCTGGCCCGCACCGAGGTGGTCGAGCCGGTCGGGTCGCACCTATTGGTCACGGCACTGATTGGGGAACAGCGCCTGAAGCTGCTGACGCGGACGGACTTTCCGGCGAAGATGGATGCACCGCTCTGGATCAGGCCCGAGCCAGACAAGCTGCGCTGGTTCGACGCCAAGACGGGGCAGGAGATCGCGGGCGCGCCGGCGCGCTGAGCACACAATAGCGAAGCTCCAGGAAATAAGGGAAATGAAGGAACTTGGCGTAGATCGGCGCCATTTCCTTCTATTTCCCTTATTTCCTGTCGTTCCTGAAACAAGGAGCCACGATGATCATACGAGATGATCTCGATCTCATCGAGCGCGCCAAGGCCGTGCTGGACAGCAACTGGACCGGGCGCTTCACCAAGCCGGCGCCGAGCCTGTATCCGCACCAGTGGTCGTGGGACGCAGCCTTTATCGCGATCGGCTACGCGCACTACGACCAGGCTCGCGCTGAGTCGGAACTGCGATCGCTGTTCGAGGGGCAGTGGAAGAACGGGCTAGTGCCGCAGATTGTGTTCGATCCGCGCGCGGCCGGCTACTTCCCCGGCACGGATGTCTGGCGCACCGACGGCCATCCGCTCGCCCCGCAAAGCCCGCCAACTTCGGGGATCGTCCAGCCGCCAGTCCACGCGACGGCCGCCCTACATATGTACCGCCATGCACACGACCAGGCGCGCGCCCGCACGTTTCTGTCGGAGATGTTTCCGCAACTGCGCGCCTGGCACGTCTATCTGTACCGCGAGCGCGACCCACACGACGAGGGGCTGGTCTACATCCGGCATCCCTGGGAATCGGGCATGGATAACTCGCCGCTGTGGGACGCCGCGCTCGATCGCATCAAAGTAGACCGCGAACAACTGCCCACTTTCGTGCGCAAGGACATCCTGCATGTCGCCGAGGCGGACCGGCCGACCAACGCCGACTACGAACGTTACATCTACCTGGTCACGCTCTTCGCCGACCGGCAATACGACGAGAATCGCATACGGCCGGACTGCCCGTTCCTGATCCAGGATGTGCTGTTCAACGCCCTGCTGTGCCAGGCCAACCGCGACTTGGCCGAGATTGCACGAGTGCTGGGCAAGGAGGCTGCACCATTCGAGGCGTGGGCCGAGCGAACGGCGCAGGCGATCGACGCAAAGCTGTGGAATGAAGACGACGGCATCTATCTTGACTTCGATCTCGTGGCTGAGTCGCCAGTCCGCGCCCATGTCGCGGCCGGCTTCTCGCCGTTGTTCGCCGGCATTCCCAGCCTGGAGCGCGCGCGGCGGATGTACGCGTATCTCAACTCGCCCGCGTTCTGCGCGCTCGAGCAGCCGGGTTACCCCGTGCCGAGCAACAGCCGACTGGCGGCCGACTACTCGCCGAATCGCTACTGGCGCGGCCCGGTCTGGATCCAGGTGAACTGGCTGCTCATGCACGGACTGCGCGATTACGGCTTCGGCGCCTACGCCGAGCGCGTACGCCGGGCGATCGTCGAACTGCCACGCGACCATGGCTTCTATGAATACTTCAACCCCGAGACAGGCCAGGGCCACGGGACCAACCAGTTTTCGTGGACCGCGGCGCTGCTGCTGGATGTGCTCGCTAATCCATAGGAGACTGGACAATTCACGTAGGAATCGCCGTTTAAATCATCCCGGCCCTCCATAGTGCGTAGTGCGTAGGGACGCGATATATCGCGTCCCTACGCACTACGCACTAATTCAAGATATAGTCTGCACCCTCACTGAATTGTCCCTCGGCACGGCGAACATGCTGGCCGAGGATAGTGAAATGCGGAACAACCGTATATACGGTAGAATATGCAGACTGGCTGCACTGGCGAGACAATTAAAGTTGGGCGCAGGCCATCAACGCCACGTTCATTTCAGATGCCGATTGGACGAGATGCCGGTGCCCTGGATACTCTAAGATATTGCGGACATATTTGATGCATTTGTTCTTTCCTAATAGCATATAGTGGGATGATATTGTAAGTTCTTTTTACTCCTTCTCTCAAGCCCTTCGAATACCGTGTACAATGTACTGCATAACAACCATCGGGGGAGGTCAAGCATGCATCGTACACTAGAAGCCATCGTCGATGACCACGGTAATATTCGCCTACTCGAAACCGTCCCGTTACCCGCTGGCCGCCGTGTGCTGGTCACGATCTTGGAGGACGAACGCATTTTCCCGGTCGACGAGGTGACGCTCCTGAGTGAAGCGGCATTGGCCGAGGATTGGAATCGTCCCGAGGAGGATGCCGCGTGGTCACACCTACAGCCGGCGCCGTAGTCTTGGTGCCGTTTCCTTTTTCCGATTTATCGCAGGCCAAGTTACGTCCGGCGATCGTCCTGGCCGATGTCGGTCGGGACGATTGGATCCTGTGCCAAATCACCAGTACACCCTCTGGAGATCCACGCGCGCTACCACTTGCCGATCGTGACTTTGCAACAAGGGTTCGCTCCGTGTCGCCAGCTACGCCCGTCCTGGCAAGTTGTTTACGGCCCATCAGCGATTGATGATCACACCCGTCGGCCAACTGAAAGCCCAGCCATTCCAGAATATCGTTGACGCCATTATACAGATCCTTCGCAGTAGTATAAAACCTTAAGTACCTCTGATGTAAACCATTACCGCGCCTGCGCCCAACAGGCGCGTGTAGCTGACGCCGCTACGCGTCGAGCAAGATCGTGCGCGTTTTGAAAGCTAATTTCGTTTGGAATGCCATCTCGGTCTATCGGTGCGGCGGCAGCTGAAGCGCAACACGTTAGGCCGCACTCGTACCCATCCTGTTTGCTCGTTGCTCTGAGATGCATCACCTACAGCTCAGTGATATACTCCCCGATAGTTGATCACTCCTTATTGACGTTGGAAGTGCGATCACCATGTCGCAAGGAGGAAGGACATGACGACAACGTCGCCCGTTGTTGCCCGAGAAGGGCGTATCGTGACGGTTACGTTCAACGATCCTGAAAACGGTAACCGTCTGACGCCGCCAGTGCTCGCAACCCTCGCTGCTGTTGTGGGCGAGCTCGTCGATGACCAAGATGCACAAGTTGTGATCATCACGGGCTCCGGCACTGAGTTCTTTTCGTCCGGCATTCTCAGTCCGGCCATTCGAAGGGAACTAGCGAAGGAGGAGATCGTACGCCTCGTGCTCCAGGCGAACCGGTTGTACGATGCGATCGAGGGACTGCCGCAGATCGTCATCGCCGCACTCAACGGCGAGGCGCGCGCCGGTGCAGCGGAGCTTTGTCTGGCCTGCGACATCCGCTTGGCCGCTGAGAACGCGTCGTTTCGGCTGCCGGAGGCCTCATGGGGCGGTTTCCCGGGCGCCGGCGGGCCGGTTCGCTTGCCGGCGATCGTCGGTCGGGCGCGCGCACTCGAAATCATCTGTTCGGGGCGTCAGGTGCTCGCGCCGGAGATGGAGCGAGTCGGCTTGGCACTCGCCGTTCACCCGACTGAGCGATTGATGATCGAGGCTCGGGCGCTCGCGGAGACGATAACCGCGAACGGCCCACTTGCCACACGCGGCGCCAAACGGATCGTCAACGCACGTCTGACGTCTGGATTCGCAGCGGCGCGCGCGTTGTCCGATGCACTGCGCGCGGCAGTCGAATGGAGCCAAGACGTCGACGAGGGCACGGCAGCGCACGCTGAAGGGCGCTCTCCGCGTTTTACGGGGCGTTGATGGTGGGTTCGTCGGGCCCGGAAGCCAAGAACAGTTGGCGGAGCGCCTACCGAACGAGCAGCGGGCTCGATGGCGCCAGAGCCACGTAAAAGGTCAGCGGGCAATAGTATCGCATCGCACCGCCATCGCGCACCTGATGACTCGTGTGCTGCTGCGCGATCGCACGCGCATGTCGCGCGCTGCGGCGCACCGCGTCGGTAACACTTGACCTTTTACCTTCGCGACCGTGCGGCCCAACATCGGGCTGTAGCTGACCGCCTTGCGGCGAGCAAGATCGGGCCCATTTTGCGTTTCAGAGTCCGTACCAGCCTTAATCTTGGTGGTGTTGGCGAGGGTCGCAAGCCGGCAGCTAAGCCCTGGTCGTTGGGCCGCGCCCTTTCCGCCCCACTCATATTCAAGCGTGGTAAAAGGGGTAAGCTCGCAGTGGGTTTCGATCCATCAATGCTATTGTTTGGCGCGGGCGGCTGAACGCCAAGTCGTTCCGCGCCATTCCCGCTCAGGCAGCTGCTGGCTCATTGGGCCGTTGGTCGAATTGTACTATTTTGGCAAGCGACGAGTTTGGCAGAAACAACTCGTTGTCTCATGTACAGCTTTGGCAAGGAGGGGATGCACATGGTGATCACAATCCTGGAAGCGCACGTCGCGCCAGACAAAGCGGCCATGCTTGAAGCGGCGTACAAACAGGGGATTGAGCGATTGGATGCGGGGATCATGCAAACGTTTCTGCTTCGTGATTCGAAAGATTCAAGTGTATGGCGGATCGTCACCGTGTGGGAGAGCCGCAATGCGCTTGAGGAGATGCGGCGGTCCGGCGAGACACCACGCGGTGTCTTAATGTTTCGTGCCGCTGATGCCGAGCCAATGCTATCCGTGTTTGATGTTGTTGCCCACGCCGTTGCATCGGCATAAGATGACCATCGACACAAATATGTGACAACGACAGCTAAGTCCGGCGACGATGTCGACAAGATGGACGCTAGTGGCCGCTAGCGAGATCCGCGAGTCGTTGGGTGGCAGCGGCCCAACATGGCATTCCAGTCCGACCCGCGCCCCTAGCTGCACTACACATTTTGGCAGTTAGGTTCGACCTTTCAATGTGGTGCTCCGGCGCCGCCGCTGAAGCGCAAGCCGTTGGGCAGCGGTATCGGTGCGAGGCATGAGCGAGGAGATCATGGCGCAGAGCAATGCCTTCGGACAGATCATCATCCTGAACGGTGCCCCGCGCTCCGGGAAGTCGAGCATTGTCGCTGTGATCCAGGATACGTTTGATGGCGTCTGGATGAACCTGGGGGTCGACCGCTTCATGCAGATGACCCCAGCACAGTATCTGCCCGGGATCGGGCTGCGACCCGGCGGCGAACACCCGAACCTCGAACCCTTCGTTCCGATCCTCTATGGCGCCATGTATGAGTCGATCGCCGCTCACAGCCGCCTGGGACTGAATGTCGTGGTGGATGTCGGCCACCATGACGCTTACGCCATCCCGCGGGGGATTCTTCCGGAGTGTGCCCGGCGTCTGAGCGGCCTGCCGGTCTTATTTGTGGGCGTGCGCTGCCCGATCGAGGTCATCGTGGAACGACGACGCGCCACGGGTTGGGATGCCGGCAGGGCCGCCGACGCACCCGTCCCACAGCCCGTGCGCTTGTGGCAGCGGGAAGTCCACATCCCTGGCATCTATGATCTGGAAGTCGATACCTCGGTGCTCAGCCCGGAAGCGTGTGCCGCAGTGATCCGCCGGCAACTCGGCCATGGCCCACCAGCATCAGCCTTCCAACGCCTCGCGGCCATGGCGACGACGCCCGGCTGAACGGTATGAGCGCCGGTATCGCTCGTATCGCTCGGGGACGGTCGATTCGCAACCCGGTTGTGGCGGAGCAGTTGCAGGCATTAGGTCGCGAGGTGGTATGCGCAGCACGACAGCTTGCGACCACCGGCGAGTGTGATTATTCGTCGGCGCGGGTGTAAAAACCTTAGACCGATCCTATCCACGCTGTCATCATGCGCCAACCTGCGTTACAATAGGACGGCGGGAAATGTGCCAAAGGGTAACCATGACCACAACCATGACCGAGCAAGTCGAGACACTGCAACAGCGGCTGGACGAAGCGACGCGGCGCGCCGAAAGCCTGCGCCGTGTGATTGAATCGATCAGTGGCGAGCTAGCGCTGGAGCCGCTGCTTACGCTGATTTGTCAGCGGGCGGTGGAACTGATTGGCGCCGACGACGGGACGATCAGCCTGGTGGTGGAAAAACCGGATGGCCCGGTGATGCGCAATCTCGCCGCGTACAATATGCCCGGATTGGAACCGGGCCAGGAGACGAAGGTAGGCGTCGGGCTATCGGGGCTCGTGATGCAGGCACAGTGCCCGATTCGCCTCGATCGCTACAGCGACCTGGCCGTGACGGCTCTGCCCGAGCCGGACGACTACGCGGTGATCGGGATGCCGATCTGGTGGGCGGACCAGATGATCGGCTATTTCGGCATTGGCGCCGCGCCACCGCGCCGCTTCGACGATCAGGATGTCGAAACGTTAGAACTCTTCGCGCGCCACGCCGCGATCGCAATCGAGAATGCGCAGCGCTACGAGCGGGAACGCCGGCGCACCGAGCAACTTACGCTGATCGCACGGATCGGGCATACGCTGAGGGCCGATCTGCCGCTCGACCAGTTACTGCAAAATGCGGCAGATACCATCCACGAGCTGCTGGGGTACCCAAATATTGGCATTCCACTGATCGACCCGGCCGACCCGACGACGATGGTGATACGGATATTTGGCGGCCAGTTTCGCTCGGCTGTCGGGGGCGAACACCGCCAGCCGATCAGCGAGGGCATCATGGGCGCCGCGGTACTAACGCGCCAGGTGCAGCTTGTCAATGATGTGGCGGCCGATCCGCGCTATATTCTCCCGCCTGGGGCACATGATATCTGCGCCGAGTTGGCGGTACCGATGCTAAGCGGCGATCAGGTGCTGGGTGTGCTGAATGTGGAGAGCGGAGAACGTTTCTCGGAAGAAGATGCGGCGAGCCTTCAGATTGTGGCCGACCAACTGGCCGCCGCGATCGTCAATGCACGGTTATTTGAGGCTGAACGGCGCCGCACCGCACGCAGAGCCACGATCAACCGGATTGGGCAGCTGATCACCAGCAGCCTTAGCCTCGACGACATTGTTCAGACGGCCGTCGAGGCGATCGCCGAGCAGCTGCACTTCACCCATGTCGCGGTCGATATCGTCGCCCCCGATAACCCCGACGTGCTGGTGTTGCTGGCGCAGGCCGGGGCAGGGGTCGCCAGAATGCCGGCCGGCTATCGCCAGAGCATCCATGCCGGCGTTCTCGGCGCGGCGGCGCGCACACGCCGGCGCATCCTGGTCAATGATGTCGCCTCTGATCCGCGCTACCTACCAGCGCTAGGCGCTGGTGCGATCTGTGCGGAACTAGCGGTGCCGATCGTCGTGAGCGAGCAGCTGTTGGGTGTGCTTAACATCGAGGCGGAGCGGCCGATCAGCGACGAGGATGCCGCCGGGGTTGACATTATCGCCGATCAGCTGGCGGTTGCGATCGAGAAAGCCCGGCTGTTCGCGAATACTCAACGTGCGCTGGACGAGACCCGCTTGCTCTATGAAACCAGCCGGCGGATCAGCACCGCTATGAGTCTCGAAGCAGTGATCGAGGTATATCTCGAGCAAATCGCCGCGCGCGGTCGCTACACGTGTTCAGTCACACGCTACGACTTCGATGCTGCCGGCCAGCGGACCGCGGTGATCGTCCGCGGCCGATGGGCGCCTGAGGAAGGTCTGGATCTTGTCGAGCGCCGCTTTCCCTACACCTTCGACGCGCTCGATCCGCTGCTCGACGCTGGACAGACCGTGACGATCTACAATGTGCACACTGATCCACGGGTTTCCGACGAATTGCGCGCGATTCAGACGCACGCCAGCCGTCCGGCGCTCGCGATGATCCCACTCATAGTGCGTGGTGCGCGGATCGGTCTGGTTGTGCTGAGCTATCCACAGATTCACTCATGGCCCGAGGCCGACCTGCGGCCGTATCAAGTTACTGCCGCCCAGCTTGGAGCGGCAATCGACAGCCGCGAGCAGCACTTGTTGTTGGCCGAGCGTGGGCAGGAACTTGCCGTGTTGGAGGAACGCCGCCGCCTGGCGCGCGAACTGCACGACTCGGTGACTCAGTCGCTCTTCAGTATGAGCCTGTTGGCACAAGTGCTGCCGGAGCTATGGGACGCCGACCCAGATGAGGCGCGCGCCGGTCTGCACCAGATCCGCGACTTGACCCGCAGCGCCTTGGCCGAGATGCGCGCGCTCCTGTTCGAGCTACGCCCGGCGGCGCTGGGCAAGCAAGGGTTGGCGCACGCCCTGCGGGAACATCTGACCGCCTTCGAGCGCCGCACCGGTATTCCAGTGGCGGTCGATATGGCCGGCGACCCCGCGCTGCCCGAGCCGGTCGAGCAGGCGTTCTTCCGCATCGCGCAGGAGGCCCTGGCGAATGTGGCCCGCCACGCACAGGCCCAGCGCGTGCGAGTGATATTGCGCGGCCGCACGCCGGTGCGTCTGCAGATTGCCGATGACGGCCAGGGCTTCCAGCCCGAGCGCGTCGGCGTTGGGCGCTTTGGGCTTGTCTCGATGCACGAACGCGCAGCCACCGTTGGCGCGCGTCTGCAGGTGCGCTCGGCGGCCGGTCAGGGCACGGAAATCGTCGTTGAATGGCCAGACCCGAACCGGGACGAGCGAGATCTACACGCAAGCGGCTGAAGGAGCGACATATGAATCCGATTCGCCTGCTGATTGTGGACGATCATGCGATTGTCCGCCAGGGGCTGCGCGCAATCATTCGCGTTACGCCAGATATGGAACTAGTGGGCGAGGCAGATAATGGGCGTACGGCGCTAGACCTGGCGACAAAGCTGGCACCGGACGTGGTACTTATGGATTTGGTGATGCCCGACCTGGATGGCGTGACGGCGATCGGCCTGATGAAGCGCGATCGGCAAGCGGTGCGCATTATCGCGCTCACAACCTTCGTCGAGGCCGATCTTGTGCTGGGCGCCGTACAAGCCGGCGCGGACGGCTACCTTTTGAAAGATGTCGATGTGCAGGAACTGACACGCGCCATTCGCACGGTCCACGCTGGCCAACCTTACTTGCATCCCGAGGCCACACGGCACCTGCTTCAGGCAACCGCACACCCCGAACCGGCCCCCGAGCGCCTGACGGGGCGCGAGCAGGCGGTGCTGACACTGGTCGCCCGCGGCCTGACCAATCGGCAGATCGCCGACACGCTGGCGATCAGCGAGAAGACCGTCAGCGTCCATGTCAGCAATATGCTAAGCAAGCTAGGGCTGGCGAGCCGTACTCAGGCGGCGCTCTACGCCGTACGCATTGGCCTCATTCCGCCTGGCGAGCTTGGCTAGTAGGTCGTTTGACATGCGAATCGGCATTTTGTCAGCCCATTGTGCGTAGTGCGTAGTACGGAATGGCAACATACATATCAAACGGCCCGCTAGTTCTACGCAATTCCCTTACCTCAGCATAGGCGAATCCCCATCGCGCCCGCGCCGCCAGCGTGCTATCGTACGTTCGGAGCGAAGAGACCGATATTTCTCTGATAGTGCGTAATGCGTAGTACAGACGCGATATATCGCGTCCCTACGCACTACGCACTATATCAAAGCGATATGGTTTACTATTTTGAGTCCCTGATCTCCGAGTACGATTATGAAAGATCACCCACAAACGACGACGCCTGCACGTCGCACCATCCTCCTGGTCGACGACGACCCGCGCGTGCGCTGGTCCCTCGTGCGCCTGCTACGCTGGTCGGGTCGCTGGGAGGTGATTGGCGAGGCGGCGAATGGTGCGAGCGCCCTTGAGCTTGCCGCCATGCATAAGCCAGATCTGGTCCTGCTCGATCTGTCGATGCCCGACGGCGACGGGCTGAGCCTGCTGCCGCGGCTGTGTGCGCTTTTTCCCCGACCACTGGTCGTTATGCTCACAGCAGAGCCGGCGGATGTGATTCGCGAGCAGGCGCTGACTCTAGGCGCCGCCGACTGCCTCTCTAAGATGATGCCCCCTGATGAGTTGCTGGCGACGTTGCAGGTGATCATCAACTGATCGCCGGCAAGGACGAAGGACTCGTAAGTACAGGCTATCACAGTTTCGATCCGGGTTTCGCACGTTCCCATAGTTCCCTCAGTTCCTGTGCGAGGGAACTATGGGAACTAGGATCGCACTTGCGATAGCCTGTACTAAGGCTTTTCACTAGGGGGCGATCGGTCCGGCTTCTGATTTGCCCGGCGGGCGGGTATGCTATTGTGAGGCAGTGCTGCCAGGCGGCACATGGCCGAGCAACCGAGTGACAAGCGACAGATAAGGACTCTAGATATGGAGATATATAGCGATATGGCGGAACTCGCGTTCGCACATATGGAGGCGTACGGCACAAGGCCGGGCAAGCGCGACAGCCGAGCGGCGCACGCCGACTGCCCGGGGGACGAAGTGTTCATCCAGGCGCTACGCGACGACTCGAACCAGGAGTTGGACTGGCTGTGGACCTACGTTCAGGTAACTGGTGACGTTCAGCGGCGCTACTGCCTGGAGCGAGCGCTCGCCATCAATCCGAAAAGTGAAATGGCCCTGCATGAGCTCGCCCAGCTTCGCGCAGGCCGGCGCATATAGTACGGAGATCGGTCATGACAATTACTTCCCGGCTGTATATCACCGAAGATAATCGCCTAGGGCGCACTGTCGAGGTGACCCGCATGGCAACAATCGGCCGCGCCAGCGACAGCGATATTCTGGTGGACGAGACGACCGTGTCGCATCGTCATGCGCTGCTGTTTCCGCAGCCCGAAGGGGTTGTCCTGATCGATCTGGGCAGCACCAACGGCAGCTTTGTGAACGGTGTGCAGGCGCCGCCGGACGAAGTGGTGTGGCTCGCGGACGGAGATGTGATCACGCTTGGTCGGGTGGTGCTGCGCTACTTCGCGCCCGCTCCCTCGCACCAAGTGGATGAATGAAGCCTGCGCGCCGACGCCCGACGATCGGCTACTGTCGCGGGCCGCACGTCATCTTCCGCAGCCAAAAAGCGCGACCAATGCAGGTTTCTTGGGTTGAGGTGCGCGCGGCGAATAAGCGCGGTAATAGTTTGCCGATCGGTTTCAACCACCGGACGAATCGTGACTGGCATTGTCTCCCTCCATACGCGGCCTCCCGACCGCAGATTGTCTCACGATAATAGTACAGCGTGGGCCGGCTGAGATCTTCGGCAGAGCGATAGTGAATCGCACCGTATTGTCACGCGTGCGTATCAGACACACGCTCGGTCGCAGGTTCATACTATCCCTACCAGTTCCTAACATTTTCTGAACACGGCTTGAGTATGCTTAGCGCGTGTTATTTGACCAGCAGGTTGGTCAGCAAAGAAGGAGAAACACCCAATGCTCAAGCTAAAGCAGATGATCGCCCTCAGCGCCCTGGCGATCGCGCTGATTCTCGGCGTGGCGGCATACACGATCTTCAAGACACCGGCGGAAGCAAGTGGGCCACTTCAGGCAATTCCGCTGGCGGAAAGCGCCACCGAGTTGCCCACCGGCACGCTACCGACCCAAACGGCGGCCAGTGCGGCCAGCGCTACCGCCGTGGCAGATGCCACAACAACCGACGCGCCCGCGGCGACGGATGCACAGGCCGCGACAGCCTCCAGCGGCTCGGCAACCACGACCACTGCGGCGACGCTGCAGATCGACCAGGCACAATCCGAAGCCCATTTCATCATCGACGAAGTGCTCAACAACGAGCCCAAGACCGTGATCGGCTCGACCAATCAGGTGGCCGGCGAAATCGCGATCGATCCGCGGGACCCGACCAAAACCCGCGTCGGTATTATTCAGGTCGATGCGCGTGCGCTGACGACCGATAACGACTTCCGCAATCGCGCCATTAAAAACCAGATTCTCCAGACCGATCAGTACGAGTTCGTCGCCTTCACGCCAACCGAGATCGTTGGATTGCCGCAGAACGGCGTCGTTGGCAAACCATACACATTCCAGATCGTCGGCGATCTGACGATTCGCGATGTGACCAAGCAAGCAACCTTTGACGTGACGGTCACTGCACCAACCGAGACCCGCGTCGAAGGCACGGCGACGACGACAATCGCCTATGCCGATTACGGCATCACCATTCCACAGGTGCGGCAGGTCGCCAACGTGTCCAATCAGGTACGTTTAGAACTCGACTTTGTCGCGGTGGCGGCGTAAGCCGGCTCAATACAACGACTCACATGCTGGAGGTTCGAGGGCGGCACACCGCTCCACATTTCCCTGCTTTTCCAGGCGATCAAGCGAGATTCGTGGAGGGCATACTGTCCTCCACGAATCTCGCTTTTCTCACGAGCCCTTAACCCCCTTCTAATGGCATTCTCTAGCTATTCTTGCATTCCTCTAAGCTTTCTAGGCGATCATGTGAGTATCGAAAACGCATATATAGCAAGGGGGACAACCATGGATGAATATACGAATGACTCACGCGCAACGACTGAACGGCTAGGCGCCGCGCCGCTGGCGGTTCGCCAGCGCTGGTCGCGCTTAGGCGCCAAATCGGCGCTCGTGCTTGCGCTCGCCGGCACGGCGATCGGCGGCGGTGTGATCGGGTCCGGCGTCACTGCGGCCGCACTGCTACCGCCAGCGGCGGCCGCGGCGGCAACGACGAACCAGGCAGCGCAATCGACGAGCGTCGCGGGCGCAGTCTACCAGAAGGCCAGAAGCTCAATCGTCGAAATTCTAGTATCGGGTCACGCGAATCGCTACGGCGTGACTCAGAGCGGTAGCGGGTCCGGCATTGTGGTCGACTCGCGCGGATACATCTTGACCAATGATCATGTCGTCGATGGCGCAGCTACTATCCGCGTCCAGTTCAGCGACGGCCAGGAGCAGACCGCGCAGGTCGTGGGCACCGACAGCGGCAACGATCTCGCATTGATCAAGGTCGCTCTGCCGGCGAATGCCGCGGTCGCCTCGCTCGGCGACTCCGACCAGGTGCAGGTGGGCGACACGGCGGTCGCGATCGGCAGCCCGTTCGGCCTGGACGAGACCGTGACGCAAGGCATTATCAGCGCCGTCCATCGTGACTGGCAGCCGGAGGGCAGCACGATTCAGCGCGACCTGATTCAGACGGATGCGCCGATCAATCCCGGCAACTCCGGTGGCGCGCTGCTGAATGCCAGCGGCGAGGTGATCGGCGTCACCACCGCGATCGAGAGCCCGGTGCATGGCTCGGTCGGCGTCGGGTTCGCCGTGCCAATCAACACGGCCAAGCGACTGCTGCCACAGCTCGAAAGCGGCGCGCAGCTTGCCCCCGTCTGGCTCGGCATTAGCGGCCAAGAGCTCACGCCCGACGTCGCGCAGGCGCAAGGGCTGGCAGTGCAGCGCGGCGTACTGGTCGCCGAGGTCGTAGATGGCGGCCCAGCCGCGAAGGGCGGCATCCAGGTCGGCGACGTGATAACCGCCGTCGACGACAAGACGATCGCCAGTTTCGATCAGCTGAGCGCCCAGCTCGCCGAGCACAAGGCTGGCGATAAGGTCCGTATCACCGTCACGCGCGATGGGCAAGCGCGGCAGCTCACCGTAACACTCCAGGAACGCCCGGCCGGAACCCAATAGCACCTTCACAGTGGCGCCGCGTCGCCCAGTAGGGCGGCGCGGCGTTCGCGACAGACATACCCCTCTTCTACCGCATCGGCGATCGCGTATCGCGCGCTCGACCCGTTCTCAGCGTTCGCCTGGCTGGTCCTCGGCGAGCCCATATCCGCGCTCGATCAACTCGAGTAGCCGCCGCACAAACCGCGCCGCCGGCGCGCCGTCCACCACGTCGTGGTCGAACCCCACCGTCAGGTTGAGGATCTCGCGCGGCTCGATGCGACTCTCCACCACTGCGGGCTTCTGGGCGACGCTGCCTACGACCAGAACGAGCGTATACCACGCGGGAGTCAACCCCCAACCGTTGCCGCTGCCGTGGCCGAACATGCCAATGGCGGTCACGGCAACCGTCCCCGCCTGTGCCACCACACTATAGATGCAATACCCTCCACTTCACTGCTCGCCTGGTGATTGGCCCGGTAGCCCGTAGAAGCAGACAGAGATAAACCCGTAGGCTGGTCCTGAAGTGAGCGCGATCCTGCATCTCCATCCAAAAACCGTGAAGCGCTGGTCATTGTTGCCTGTGACCATACCAAGCGGGAGGTCGGTGGGCCGCTACTCAACACCGTGCCAGGGAACATCGATCATCGCGTTTGTTATTCCCCTATGACTTTGTTTGCCCTGTAGACACGATTCAGGCCGACGCGGCATATCCAGGGCGACAAGCCAGGGGACACATTGGGGCCACCGTGGTAGTCACGAGGGCACGGGTCCATTGCTGCGATAGTCGGCCTGCCTGGCGTCATGCACTGCGAAAGATCTTCGGGTATCTTGCCATTCATTTTTGCATTACCGCGATGATCGAAATATTCCAGCCGGGAATGCAATAAAACGCCGCTGGTCTTCACAGCGACGCTTCGACTCGCAGCATAAGAAAAGGAAATTCGTATTGTTTCTGATTATCATGCCGCGATAGCGGTTGGATGGAGAATGGTCGCAAATGCCTGCTTGAGCGACAGTTGCTGGCCGGCAGCGAACGCCTCGGCAAAGACTGCCGGGTCGAGCGCGGCGCGCACGGTCGCCAGCGCGACGTCGGTTTGGGTACGCAGCGGCCCGGCGTACGCGTGATGGATCTGGCTATTCGCCTGCTCCGCCAGCCCGAACAGTGCGGCGGCACGCCGATACTGCCGCTGCGCCGTCGCCAGGTGGGCGGCGATATACAGCCGCACGACTTCATAGATGATGATGATGCCTGGGTCGGCTTCCTGTCTCAGACTCTGCGCGAGCCAGTCGGCAGCCTCGTCGACCTGGCCTTCCCAGAGCGCGGTCTCAGCCAGAAAGGTCATGGTTCGCGCCAAGAACATCCGATCCCCCAGCTCGGTACACAGGCGCAGGCTCGCGGTCAAGATCCCGCGTGCCCTCGCCACGTCGCCGGTATACAAGGTCACAAAGCCGAGCAACGGCTGCCAGAAGCCGAGCATCTCTTGAAAGTTGAACTCCGTGGCAATCGTCACCGCTTCTTGCAGCTGCGTGTGTGCGTGTGCCAGATCGCCTTGCAGCAGCGCCAGCATCCCCAGCGTGCCGAGGCTGATGGACAGTTCGTAGCGGCTCCCACGTTGCTGCCAGATATCCCGGCTCTCCAGCAGCAGCGGCAGCGCCTGTGCAAACTCGCCCTGGAGCACTAGGCCATTGGAATAGGCCCACAGCGGACTTGCAAGATGGAAGCTGTGGTCGGCCAGAAGGCAGAACCGCGTGTCTACCTCCGGCGCTGCGCCGGCGGCACGCGCGCACGCAATCGCGCGCTCAAAGCCGACGACCGCTCGCGGATAATCAGTCGTGTAATAGGTCAGCCCAGACATAAGATGCCACGCAGCCGCATGCAAGTCCATGTTCGAGCTTGCCTCCAGCAACTCCAGCATCTCCGCGTTCCAACGCTCAAGTGGCCGAAACGCGTCGAAGCCGCGCGATGTATGATACAGCCAGTACATGAGCGCCAGGCGCAGATCGATGTCGAGCGCCTGGCGATGCGGCAACACCTGCGCGATCCACTGGCCGGTTTCATGCCACTGGCCGGTGAGGAGCCAGAACCACCCGACGGCGATAATCAGCCACGCCGCATCGGTATAGCGCTGCTCGTCGAGCGCCCAGCGTAACGCAGCGCGAAGATTGTCTTGCTCAGGATGCAATCGCGCTAACCACAGTGCCGCCTCTGGCGTGCGTATATAGCTGTCGGCCGTGCGCACGAAATCCAGATACGCGGCGTAGTGGCGTTCGTGGAGCATGGGTTCCTCGCCATGCGCCCGCAGGTGCTCCAGCGCAAACTCGCGGATCGTTTCCAGCATCAGGAAGCGCGGCTCACCGTCGACGCCTGCTTCCCGTCGCAGCAGACCTTGGTCGAGCAGGGCTGCGATCCCATTCCCAATCTCCATCGACAGATCGCCATCGGCGTTGCAGACTGCCTCGGCCAACTCAAGTGTCCAGCCTCCCACAAATATGCCCAGCCGGGCGAACAACGTCTGCTCGCGGCTGGTCAACAGCTGATAACTCCAGTCGATGGTGTTGCGGATCGTCTGCTGGCGGGCGGGCAGGTCGCGCGTGCCGCCGGTCAAGAACGTGAGCCGATGGTCCAGACGCGCTAGCAGCGCCTGCGGTGAAAACAGCTTGACCCGTGCCGCCGCCAGTTCGATCGCGAGTGGCAGGCCATCCAGGTCGTGGCAGATCGCCGCGACTATCCCGGCGTTCTCTTGTGTGAGCGCGAACGCCGGGGTGGCCGCCTGCGCGCGGGCGAGAAACAGCGCCACCGCCTCGCACTGCGCGAGCGTCTCGATCGCTGGGAGGTGCTGCGGGTCGGGCAGGGCAAGCGGTGGTACGCCGAACTCGTGCTCGCCCGAGAGGTGCAGCACCGCTCGGCTGGTGACGAGCACCTTGAGGTCAGCCGCTTCCGCCAGCAATTCGGTGATGCAGGGCGCAGCCGCCGCGACATGCTCGAAGTTGTCGAGCACCAGCAGCATGTGCTTGTCACGAAGCAGGTCTTTCACGCGATCGATCAGCGGCGCGCCGCCCACCTCCTTGACGCCGAGTACCTGGGCGATCGTTGAAACCACCAGGTCGGGAGTTTGGAGGGGCGCCAAGGCGACGAACCAGACGCTGTCCGTAAACGTGCCGCGCACCTGCGCTGCCGCCTGTAGCCCCAGACGCGTTTTGCCGACTCCTCCAGGTCCGGTCAGCGTGAGCAGGCGTACATGCTGGCGCAGCAACTGACTGGTCACGTTCGCCACCTCACGTTCACGTCCAATGAAGGGTGTCAGCGCGGCTGGCAGATTATGGAGCTGGCGGGCCGGTGATGGGTCATGCGGCTGGAGTGGTGAGGCCAGGCAATCCGGGCACAACTCGGCGCGGGCCGCCTTAAGGAAACCGGCGCGGTCTTCGGACGCAATCGCAAGGTGCGGCGCCAATCGCTCGGCCAACTGCCGGGAAGGCCGGCGCTCGTCCGCCTCGATCTTGCGTATCGTCATCGCGGAGCAGCCGACCAGTTGGCCAAGGTCCGATTGGGTCAAGTCGAGCGCGAGCCGCCGCAACTTGAGCCAGCGGCCGAACGATGCGGTGCTGTTCATCTCGTCCATCCCCCAGTCAGCAAGCCAAGCCTGGTGCCGTGAATCGGGAAGTCAGCACATGCCCTGCTGAAATGGAGACGTTCTTGTATCGCTATTTGTAGCGCTCATTGTAGCACAAGCGCTACCCACAGGTGGCCCGACTATGGTGTACTTGTACTGTGCCCACGCTCGATAGGAAGAACTCGAAACGGCCGCTAATACGCGCTCGGAACCAGCATACCAGGAGATCATCATGCCACTCATACTACATCGTAAGGAGTACGCTGAGGCCAGTATGCAGCGAGTCAGCCTCAGACAGGTTCTTGCAGCCATTCTCGTAGCGGGGATGGTGATAGTTGTCGTCGTTCCCATCCTCCTCGGTATCGCCATCCATCAGGGTGCGATTGCGCCACCGCAACTGGATGTGAGGCTCCGTGGGTTGCATCTGGTAGGCTATGTGACGCATACACCTGACTGCGACCGGTACGTCACGCCCTGTCAACCGGAGCTCATGGCACCGCCTGCGCAGGACTTCTATGTGATCTGGGTTTTGACCCGCACGCGACAGCTGACCTCGGCGGATGAGTGGCAGACTGGCACACGATTACTCACGTTGCCACTTCGGAACCAATTCAATGGATTGCGTGATCTATTGATGAGATGATGAAGGACGTCGATGACATCGAACTTCAGGCTTCAGCGCATGGCCTTACGAAAGACCTTCCTTGCGACAATTACAACTCTAAAACAAATCGTACAATTCTTCGGAATTATTGCGTTTCAGGTGATGTTTGAAATATTCCAGCCTGAAAACCAATAAAACACCGCTGGTTCTCGCCGCGACGCTGCGACTTGCAGCATAGCAAAGCTCGAATAACCTTACCACGTCTATCCCTACCATAATGGACTGTCAGCTATAAAAGGAACTAATACGATTTCTGGACTCACTACCGTACAGAACATATGTGCGTGGTGCGCAATCGACTCTGCTTGCGCGCGTCTCACAGATCAAACGCGACTGACTGTATCGTATACTCACATAGAACTAGTTCTACTGACCTGCAACTGAATAGTACGGAGTGTACCACCGCAGCGACAACGCGGTGTTATCCGCGTGGCCATCAATCCGTATACGTGCCCGGTGCGCTCCACACCAACCTTTGGAGGGAGGAACCACCATGACCGGACGGCATACTGCCCAGGTCGTCCTACGAGCTGTGGCGCTGGTGTTGCTGCTCGCCCTCGTTTTCGGCGCATCGATTGCCTCGGCCGCGCCCGGTGATCGAACGCCACCCACGACGCCTACCAACCTGCGGGTCACAGGCATGACAGCCTACAGTGTATCGTTGGCCTGGGATCCTTCCACCGATAACTCAGGGAGCGTCATCTATACTATTTGCTGTGCCAATGTGAGCAGTGAAACGTTCCCCGGCCCTGCTTCCAGTCGCACCTATCGGGCGGGACTTGAGGCAGGGCGTTCCTTTACCTTACGAATCGTCGCCAAGGATGCAGCGGGCAACTACTCGAAGTATAGCAACTCGGTAACATTCACACTTCCTCGCGACACTACGCCACCGACCAAGCCAGCCGTCTCAGTGACCGATGTTGGCCCGACGCACGTCTCGCTTTCATGGTCCTCAATAGAGGATGGTCCGAACGTCTGGTTCACGGTCTTCATGAACGGCAACCCAATCTCACAGGGAACGAAGGATACATCTGGCACCTTTGGTGCGCTTGAACCGGAGACGACCTATACCTTCACGGTTCGAGCCGCGGACTTCGGGGGGAACGTGTCGCCGCTCAGTGACCCGGTCAGCGTGACGACCGAAGCGCGCGATACCAGCGATACCACGCCGCCGACGATGCCGGGCAACCTGAGAACCAACGGGATGCAATTTGGGGACGGCGAGACGTGGCTGTTCTGGGATCAGTCCACCGACAACCAGACGGCGCAATCGGTGATTGAGTATAAGGTGTTTGCCAATGGGGTGTACGACCACAGCGTTGTAGGTCACGGCAGCACCATACTGTACGGGAACCCCAACACAGTTAACACGTACACGGTGATCGCCGTGGATGCTGCCGGCAACGATTCTCCGCCAGCTACAATCACGGTCGATAACTTCTAGGGGGTCGGGGCCAAGGGACGTATCGTGGATGAGGCTCGCCGTAGTTGGCGAGCCTCATTGCACCAGCAAAGATGCTCTCCACACCATTGGCTGCGGGCGATGCTTCACTTACACGGCACGTGCTACTTCAACCTTGCGGGCGCGGCTTGACTGCTGCGATATTCCACCTGAATGGCGTCATACATCGCTATAGCTCTTCCGGTATTTTGTCACTCATCATTTCGCCGCACGCTTCGCGCCGCTTGCACATAGAGAAGCCCCATAGCGTCAGCCGCCGCTGCCCCGAAAAACCACTGTGTGCCTGCGGGCCCTTTGCTTCCTTCCCCTTGCCAAGGATTTTTTGTGCTGCTGCGTGGCCACTAAGTCTGTAGCCACATTCGCGCACGCATCCGTTGGGCGCAGGATAGATTAAGAGTGTTTCCCACTTGGCGTGGCGAATTAATGTGCGGGCGGCATCCAGCCGCCTTGCAGCAGATTATCTCTACACAGGATGGTCACTTAATCACGCTAAGTGGGAGGTTATGTGCAAGCATCCGGTCTACGCCTATCAGCTACTCGCGCCGATTAGCTTTCTGAAACAGGCGCTGGACATCCCATACTGCCATCATGAGAAGTGGGACGGGAGTGGCTACCCCCGCCACTTGGCGGGCGAACAAATCCCGTTCGCGGCGCACATCTTCGCCGTCGTGGACGTCTGGGACGCGATGCGCTCGGACCGGCCGTATCGGAAAGGCCGGCCCGACATGCAGGTGCGCGCGCACATCCGCTCGCTGGCGGGCACGCACTTCGATTCTCGGGTCGTGGAGGTCTTTTTGAGCGTCATCAGCGATGAGTGACCAGTGCCGGGTGACGAGCGACGAGTGATGATCAATGAGCGGGCATCGCTACGCATCACCCGTCATCCGATAGGGGTCTCATGGCAACGATTTTAGTGGGTGATACCATCCCTTCCTGCATCCCCTCTCGCCTGCCTGCCGCACGCCCTTCCCGTTCTGCTACGCCCCGCACCTGCCCTGACCCATGTGACAGACCATCGTTATCGCCGATTGACTGTATTTGGCCCGATTTATTCGGCCCGATATTGGACTATCACATCAGAACGAAGACCATCTGGCGCTCTTGGAAACCAAATCGCGTCCAGAATATTGCAACCATGCGCGTCGGATCGCGCCGGATGGCGGCGCGCAGCAGGGCGGTAAACAGCTTGGACAGTGGCCACGGAAGCACCAGGCCAAAGCGTAGCCAGGACGGCATCGGCGGCACTGGTTGGGTCTGGACCGCGCGGATCTCCTGGTGGATCTCGCGGAAGCTCTTGTGGTTGGCACGTCGAATGACGTGGCCGATCGGGGCGCGCGTCCCGCCGATCTCGCGCTCGACCATCAAGCCCACCTCCACGTCGTCAAACACGACCAGCTGCTTGCGGCCTTTCAGATACGCCTGCACCGACAGGTTCTCGGCCACAGCGTGCGCCAGGCAGAACACCAGGTAGCCAGTGAAGGACAGTGCCTCGCCCGTGCGTGCTTTGTGCGCCGCGATGAACTGCCTCACGACCGTGACGTCGACTTCCAGCAGGCCGTACACGCGGTGCTTCCACCACGCTAGGTCCAGGAGATAGGGCATCGCGCGGCGGGCCGCTGGCAGATCGACGATATGATAGGGGCCGAGGTTCTCTTTCATGGTGTATGCCCTCCCGCAAATGTCCCGCCGGGTTCCGCAGCACGGTCTGGGGATGGCGGGGGAAAGACGAGAGCAGAACGGCGCATCCTACTATGGCGACAACCATTACCACCGCAGGACGGTGGCTGGACAAACGATACGACAACACGGGGGGCAAAAACCTTCACCGGTTGTGCAGGTACTGCTGGCAGCCGGTGAAGGGGTGTGAGGACAGCTTTGCCAGTTCCATCGCGGCCGTTAGGCGTCGCTCCGGACGGCTAAATTGGAATCGTATCCCCAGCGAGGAGCATGAGCGAATCACTGAATCGAGCGAAAGCAACTTTTATCTCACCTCTATTCGTTTGATGTTGCACAGATTAGGAAATTCACCGACGTGAGGTATTATATTTATACAGCCTCTATACTGCGACACAAGCAGCCAGAAGCCGACAACAGCGCGGTTGCAATGGTTCGTAAGCATAGCACAAGGAGGTATACCTATGGCAACGATATACACGAACGATCTGCGGGTCAACCGTAGCGAACTTTTTTTCGTTCTGCGAACGTAAAAAGTTCGCTACGAAGAGAAAATCCTTGTTTTGCGAGTGACCGGGTGAATCCTGTTATTTTGCCAAGCTATTGGCTAGGCTCTGCTGCAAGCCCTGAATCAGCTGCTGCTTTTCCGCATCGGAAAGACACGCCTCGAGATGCAGGAGCAGATAATCTTTGGGGGGCATGGCGCCGCTGCGAATCTGCTGCGCGACATCCTCAGGCAGGCGCGACGCGCGAAAGGCTGGCATTGTTATGTATAATACTTGCCAAGCCGAGTGTAGCCGGAACTTGTTCAGAAAATGTTAGGAAATGATGTGAAAATAATGAGATTTTGGGAGGCCTGATGACAACTTACAGCGATCTCGGCATTCGGCGCGTCATCAACGCGGCCGCGACCCTCACTCGGCTGGGCGGCTCACGCATGCCGCGGCCCGTGCTTGAGGCGATGGTCGCCGCCGCCGGCGCATTTGTCGATCTCGACGCCCTGCAGCAGCGCGTTGGGAGTCGCATCGCCGAACTGACTCATAACCCGGCCTGCTATGTCTCGTCGGGCGCGGCGGCCGGTGTGGCGCTCGCCGTGGCTGCCTGCATTGCGGGCGACGATCCGGCGGCGCGGGCACAGTTCCCGCGCCTGGAAAGCGGCAAGAACGAGGTGATTGTCCACCGCTGCCAGCGCAATGGCTACGATTATGCCATTCGCCAGACCGGCGCGCGGTTGGTCGAGATTGGTTTGGCGCAGCGCACCGAACTGTGGGAGCTAGAGGCGGCGATCACGCCGCGCACTGCTGCGGTGGTGTACTTCGCCGGCGCGCATTTCGCCCAAGGTGCGCTGCCATTGGAGCAGACCATCGCGGCCGCACATGCGCAGGCTATGCCGGTGATTGTCGATGCCGCCGCGCAGATCCCGCCGATCGCCAACCTGTGGCGCTTCACGCGCGACATGGGGGCAGATATTGCAATCTTCAGCGGCGGCAAAGGGCTGCGCGGCCCGCAATCCGCTGGACTGGTGCTCGGCCGGCCGGATCTGATCGCCGCCTGCCAGCTCAACGGCAGCCCGAACTACAGCATCGGCCGGCCGATGAAGGTTGGGAAAGAAGAGCTGATGGGCATGCTCGCGGCGGTCGAGTGGTCGCTGGCGCAAGACGAAGCCGCACTGCTCGATCAATATGAGACCATGGTCGAATACTGGTTAAGCGGCTTGCGCGATCTGCCAGGAATACAGGTGTCGCGCGGCTACCCCAGCGAGGCGGGCCAGCCACATGCCCGCGCGATTGTGCGGCTCGAACCGGCGGGCGGCGCGACGCGCGACGAGCTCGTGTCCGCGCTGCTCCGGGGCGACCCGGCGGTGGCTGTCGGCGTGGTGGGCGGCGACGCAATCGCCCTCAACCCGCAGACAGTCGAGCCAGGCGAGGAACATCTGGTGCTTGAGGCGCTGCGGCAGGCGCTGGCCAAGCCACTCGCTCACAGGCGAAATGTGTCTGAAGGCTGATACCATAAGTTCCGAGTGAACGTATACTGCGGCTGAAGCTCGCGAGCTGCCTTTGGATTCGCGACTAGACTTGGTGATGGAATGAGCCTTCTTCGTGTTGCCTTAGCCGGGTGTGGGCTGATCAGCGAGGCGCATATTCATGCCTACAGACAGCATGCAGACCGGGCGCGGATCACGGTCTGCTGCGATCTCGACCCGGAAAAAGCCGCGCAACGCGCCGAGCTCGCCGGGGGCGCGCGTGCGGTCACAAGTTTTGAGGAAGTGCTGGCCGACCCAGATGTCGACGCGGTTGAGATCTGCACGCCGCACCATCTGCATGCGGAGCTTGTGATCGCGGCGGCGCGCGCGGGCAAGCAGATCCTTTGTCAGAAACCCTTGGCAAAGACCCTCGCGGAGTGTGATGCCATGATCGCTGCCGCGCAGGCGGGCGGCGTGACGCTGTTCTATGGCGAGACTAATCATACTATGCCGGCCGCTGTGGAGCTGAAGCGCGCCGTGGAGCAAGGACGGATCGGGCGCTTGGTTGGCTTGCAGGCGACTTACGCGCATTGGCAGGGCGGCAAGTATCTTTCCACCGCATGGCGCTACAACCCGCACATCACTGGCGGCGGTCAACTGCTAGATGGCGGCATTCACTATATCGACCTGATGCTGAATATCGGCGGGCCAATCGAATCCGTCACCTGCCTTACCACCCGTTTTCGCCCTGAGTTGGGCGGCGAAGATACCGCCACCGTCAACTTCCGCTTCGGCGGCGGGCATCTCGGGACGCTGTTTTCTTCTCAAGCCGCCGGCATCTGGTTTCCGGGCGCGAGCTTCGTCGCGTTTGGGATTGAAGGCGTGCTCGCCATCGGCGGCCCGCATGGCGCGCTCACGCTGCATCGCCCCGACCTTCCCGATCAGCGCAGCGTGCTGCTCGAAGCTCACGAGGATTCGTTCGTGGCGATGATCGGGCGCTACCTGGACACCGTTTTGAACGGCGCTCCCAATCCATCGCCCGGCGCGGTCGGGCGCGAGAACCTGCGGGTCGTGCTGGCCGCCTATGAGTCGGCGCGATTGGGTCGTGAGGTCCGCGTGGATGCGATCGAGCCAGATTTGGTATAGAGTGGAGATCATCCAGTTCATGCACCATCGCGAATTTACGATTGCCAACGAATACCAGTATAACCGTCGGTCGGCGCCGGGCTGGGTTGTATCACACGCGCTGCGCTATCCGGTGCTGCCGATCGTCTTTGTGATCACCGTAATTGGTATGGCCGTAGCGCAGAGTCTGGCGGCAGTGTTTATTGGTCGGGCGTTCGATACGCTGATCGGCGGTGGCGGAGCGTCGGACCTGGCAGGTGCGGCGCTCTGGGTGATTGCGGCATATCTCGGCTACGGCGCATGCGATATCGTCAACAGCCTGGCCTTGCGCGTGCTGGGGCAGCGGGTCGAGCGCGATACGCGCGCGGAGTTGTACCTGAGCCTAGTGGGCAAGAGCCAGACGTTTCTGAGCCGTCAGCCGGTCGGCGACCTGATGGCGCGGGCGACCTATGATGTCCAGCAGATCAGCCTGATGGTCGCGCCGAACTCAGGCCTCATCCTGGAATCGCTGTTTGCGCTGATCGTACCGCTTGTCACCATCGCCCTGCTGCGAGCCCAACTGCTGCTTGTGCCGATATTGTTTCTGATCAGCTTCGCCGTCGCGATTCAGCGTTACAATCGCGCACTGGAGCCGGTCGCCAGCGCCATGAACGAGCGCTTCGGCAGAATGAACGCCGAGCTCGCCGAGTCGATCGGCGGTATGGAGGTGGTCAAGGGTTTCGCGCAAGAACAGCAGGAAGAGCAGCACTTCACCGCCGCCGCGCGCGCCTATCGCGATTCCTTCGTCCGCTCAGGAACGATCCAGGCACGCTACCTGCCGCTGCTGCTATATGGCGTCGCGGTTGGGCTCGCCTTCGGCCACGCGCTGCTGCTGGTGCTGCAAGGGCAGATCTCGGTAGGCCAGGCGATCACCTACATGACCCTGATGGGGACTCTGCACTCGCCGACGATCATGTCGCTGACGACCTTCGCAGCTGTACAACTCGGGCTCGCCAGCGCGGCACGTATTCTGTCGGTGATCACGGCCAAGACCGAGCTCGACGAGAATTCGGGCGGCTACAGCGCACCAATGCGCGGCGAAATCGTGTTTGAGGATGTGAGCTTTGGCTATGCCGAGTCCGTTGTCAGTGGTCGATGGTCAGTTGCAAGTAGCCAAGGGGCAGGGATCGCGGACAACCGACAACCGACCACTGACAACGGACTCATCCTGAGGAACATCAACTTCGAGGCGCGGCCCGGCGAAACGGTCGCAATTGTCGGGCAGACCGGCGCGGGCAAAACCACGCTAACCAAGCTTGTCAACCGGATCTACGACACATCCGCCGGGCGGGTACTGATCGACGGCGTGGATGTGCGCGAGTGGAGCATGGATAGCTTGCGCTCGCAGATCGCGACGATCGAGCAGGATATTTTTCTGTTCTCGCGCACGGTCGCCGAGAATATCGCCTTCGGGGCGCGCACGCCGGTCACGCGCGCGCAGATCGAGGCGGTTGCCAAGCTGGCGCAGGCGCATACGTTTATCACGGCGCTGCCGAATGGCTACGATACGGTCGTCGGCGAGCGCGGCGTAACGCTCTCGGGTGGGCAGCGCCAGCGGATCGCGATCGCCCGCGCATTCCTGACGAATCCGCGCATCCTGATTCTCGACGACTCAACCTCAGCAATCGATAGCGCGACCGAGGACCAGATTCAGCAGGCAATGCGGCATATTCAGGAAGGCCGCACCACGCTGCTGATAACGCATCGCCTCGCCCAGATCCGCCGCGCCGATCGAATCTTGTTGCTCAGGAACGGCGCGCTGATCGCGCAGGGCACACACGCCGACCTGCTGGCGACCAGCGCGGCCTATCGGCAGATTTTTGTGAGAAGCGAGGAGTCAGGAGTCAGAAGACAGGAGTCAGAAGTTGTACCGCCCTAGCGTGGTATTTCCAGGAAACATTTGCGATATTCATCGATCCATTCTGACTCCTGACTCCTAACTCCTGTATTCTGGAGAATAACTATGGGCATCACCGGCGGCCTCCAGGCCGAAGCCTACGACCGCAGCTACGGCGACGCGCACCTGATCCGACGTATCGCCGCCTATTTTCGACCCCACGCAGGCACTGTTGCACTGGTGGCGTTCATGGTCGCGTTGGGCTCATTAGCGGCGACGATTACACCATTGGTGATTTCGCGCGGAATCAACGCGCTCACCGGCAACCCAACCGCGCAGACGGTGCTCGCGCTGGCCGGGTTGGTGACCGTGCTGGGCGCGCTGGGCTGGCTGTTCAACTTCGTGCGCCAGCGCTTTGCGGCGCGCGCCGTCGGCGACGTGGTGCTGGCGCTGCGCCAGGATGCCATCCGCGCGGTGATGCGGCGCGACATGTCGTTCTTCGACCAGTACGCCTCCGGCCGAATCGTCAGCCGCGTCAGCTCGGATACACAGGATTTCGCCACCGTCGTCACGCTCACGATCGATCTCCTCAGCCAGCTTGTGCTCGTGGGGGTGATCGCGCTGGTGATGCTGGTGGTCAACTGGCGATTGGCGCTGATCGCGCTGGCGAGCGGGCCGGTCGTGGTGGTGGTAGCGCTGGTGTTCCGGCGGATCGCGCGCCGGGCGATGCAGCAGGCCCAGCGCGCCCAGGCCGAGGTGAATGCGATTATCCAGGAAACGATCAGCGGCGTGGCGGTGGCAAAGAATTTTCGCCAGGAAGCGGCGATCTTCGCCGATTTTGAAGCGACCAATAATCTCGCCTACCGCATCCAGTTGCTGCGCGTGGCGGTGTTCGGCAGCATCTATCCGCTGATGAACACCTTGGAGGGTATTGGGATCGCGGTGGTGATGTATGCCGGCGGGCGCCTGGTGATCGACAAGACCGTTTCGGTGGGCGACTGGTATCTGTTCGTCCAAAGCCTGGCGATTTTCTTCTACCCGATCACGAGTATCTCTTCGTTCTGGAGCCAGTTTCAGCAGGGGCTGGCAGCGAGCGAGCGGGTGTTCGCGCTGATCGACGCCGACACGCGCGTGGTTCAGTCGGCACAGAATCCGGTGCCTCAGCTCACAGGGCGGATCGCCTTCGAGCACGTGTATTTTTCCTACGACGAGTCGGTTGTCTCTGGTCCGTTGTCAGTTGTCTCCGCTCAAGTGGATCAAGCGAGAAACAACGGACAACGGACGACGGACAACCAACCATGGATACTATCCGACTTTTCGCTCGATATTCCCGCCGGCCAGACGCTTGCGGTCGTCGGGCACACCGGGGCGGGCAAATCGAGTCTCATGAAGCTGATTTTGCGCTTCTACGAGTTCCAGGGCGGCCGCTTGCTGATCGACGGCCGCGATATCCGCGCGCTCGACCTGGCTCAGTACCGACGCCAGATCGGGCTGGTGCCACAGTCGCCGTTTCTGTTCTCGGGCAGCGTGGCCGACAATATTCGCTACGGCCGGCCCGGCGCGGATGCAGCCGAGGTGGCGGCTGTGGCTCGGCAGCTCGGCGATGGCAGCTGGGTCGACGATCTGCCCAACGGGCTTAAAACTGACGTGGGCGAGCGCGGCGCGCGACTTTCGCTTGGCCAACGCCAGCTGGTGGCGCTCGCACGGGTGTTGTTCCAGGACCCATCGATATTGCTGCTCGACGAAGCGACCGCGAGCATCGACCCGTTCACCGAGGCGCAGATCCAGGCCGGACTCAATGTAGCGCTGCGCGGCCGAACCAGTATCGTGATTGCGCACCGGCTTTCCACCGTGGTCAGCGCCGATCGGATTATCGTGCTGCGCGAAGGTGAGATCATCGAGCAGGGCACGCATACCAGCTTGCTCGCGCTTGGCGGGCACTACGCCGATCTATATCGCACCTACTTTCGGCATCAGGAGCAGGATTATGAGCCGGAAGAACCGGGCGCAGCGCACGCTGTATAGCAGCTTGTACAGGCCAGGGGCAGTTCCCATAGTTCCTGTAGTTTGGCACACATGGCCGGGAACTATAGGAACTATGGGAACTTTCACTGCACTATGCTAGAGACATGAGCTAGAGTAGTCGCTTCACAAACCCGCGCCCACCTGCCTGGCATATTCGGCCGGAGTTCGGCCAACGATCGTCTTGAAATCTTTGATGAAGTGGGCTTGATCGAAATAGCCGAGATCCAAGGCCATTTTTGCCCAGTTCACAGCCTCGCCATCGGCCAACTGGTCAGTGGCTTCCTGCAATCGATAGCGCTTAATGACCCACTTTGGGCTTACGCCGACGTACTGGCTGAACAGGCGTTGCAGCGTTCTGCTGCTAAGGCTGAAGCGACTCGCAACCTCGGCAACCTTGGTGATTGCGCGATCGGCGATGATCTGGTCGACGATCTGGTTAATCAGCGCGACATTTTCGTCGCGCTCGGGCAGCCGTGCGCGCAGAAACAGCTCGAAGAGCTCGATCATCTTCTCGGCGTCCGATTGCGCGAGCAGCGTAGCCTCGAGCGCCTGGGCCTCCGTGCCAAAGACATCGCCGACCGCAACTGCCCGATCGGTGAATTGCGAAATTGGTGAGTTCACAAACGGGTAAAAGGCCCCCGGCCGGAACTTGATGCCAAAGACTCGGCCGTCGTTCTCGAGCAGAATCGAGAACCTGCCGCTAATGACGCCGAAGATATACGATCCGCCATGCTGGAAAACCAGGTTGACGCATGGATACGGCAGGGTCTCCTGGAGGTGCGGCCCGCAATCGCTCAGGTGCCACTCGACCATCCAGTAGCGCTGCACAAAATAGCCAAGATCCGGCGCCGGCGCATAGCGCGAAAGCTGAAATTTCGCGGCACTAACAGCTGGGTTGAGCACGCCTCTGGGCTTCCCGACATTCGACTTCACAATCGTGACTCCATGTCCTATCACCATATAATAGCACGGATTTTCTGGTGTGTCGCGCTTTTACAATACTTTTCGGCATTGGCGTGCTATCATTTCCAGACTTATGCTGTCGTCTGCGAAACACCATTTTAGCCTTCGGCAGAGCGGTACTTTACTTGATTATGGTCCTTCGTTTTTCGCTCTGCGAGCGAAAAACGAAGGACAGAAAAATAGAAAGTACCAGAGCGAACGCAGGCTCATGCCACATTTGAAGAGAAGACGGCGTAAGTCCTATCCCTTGATAAGGATAAAACAAAACCAACCGAAAGGAGCGATCATGACCACACACGCAACCGGCACAGTTGTGACCACTAGTTGGGACGAGAAACCCTACAGCGAGATCGACGGCGGCGGCAAGCTGACCCATACGCACATGACCGACACCTTGAATGGAGACGTCGAGGGCGAGGGAGTCGTGGAATACTTAATGACTTACCGCGACGATAACACCGGCAGCTTCATCGGTTTCGAACGCGTGATCGGCCGCGTCGGCGACCGATCGGGCAGCTTCGTACTGCAGCACAGCGGGGTGTTCGAGCAAGGTCAGGTCAAGGGCAGCTGGTCGGTCGTGCCGGGCTCGGGCACCGGTGATCTGCGCGGGCTGCGCGGCGAAGGGGGCTATGTATGGGCCGGCGAGGGCAGCCAGTCCACGCCGTTCACACTGGACTACGATTTTGATTGATGGTGCCCTTTCAGCGCGGGCCATAGGCGATAGGCTATGACCTATTGCCTATAACCTTGCTTGGAAAAGCGCGAGAAAACGTATACAACCCTTAGAGCCGCGCAAGGCGGCTCTTTTGATTCTAGAAAGATTGATCCATAACAGTCCTTTTGCGACTTTTTGGAATAATTTATGCTACAGTCGCCCTTGCACGGTAACATCACCACGGAACAGGCGCTCAAATTCGCCCAGGCGCTGATCAAGGGCCAGCGCAAGGACCTTGAGATTATCAAGACGGTGCTGGAGGACAAGGTTCGGGAGGTCATCTGAGAGACAAGAGACAAGAGACCGAAGATGAGGACTTATTGTCTCCTGTCTCCTGTCTCCCGTCTATGGCAGAAGGAGCAGCCGTTATGGAGCAACCATTAGACGATATCCGGCAGGAGATTGAGTCGACGCGCGAGGCGCTCGGCGAAAAGCTGGATCTGCTTGACACAAAGGTGCGCGAGAAATTCGATCTGCATTACTACATGGCTGTGCGACCGTGGCGGATGCTCGGCGCCGCGGTGGCGGCTGGGTTCGCGCTCGGTCGCTGGCGTGGGGCTCGGGCTACAGAGGAATGGCCCGAGAAGCTACAATTCGTCACTCCACGTCCATGGCCGGGCGGCGTGCTTAGTATGGTCAAAATGATTGCTATTTCGTTGGCCGTCAGCCTGTTATCCGACGCCGCGCGGACCTATGCCACCAGGCTCATCCAGCGGTTCGGGCGGCCGGTCACGTCGGAAGATCGAACGCCGACAAGCGCTCTGGGCGGCTTCTAATGTAGCAGCTTGCGAATATCGCGTACGACTTGCTCGAGATCGAATTCGCGCCCATCATAATACGCTCGTATCCGTCCCTGTGGGTCGATCAGCACAAACCTGCCGCCGTGCAGGATCTCATAGGCCGCATTTGGGCTGATGCCTGCGCCATTCCCCTGCTGTTCGCCTGGCTTGGGAGGCAGCACCTCGCGGCCGAGATGGAAATCGTCAACGATCAGCGGCACCAGCTTCTGCTCGGGCCCGGTCAGGAAACGCCACGCGCTTGCGTCGGCCCCAAACCGCTCGGCGTAGGCGTTGAGCACTGCCGGCGAGTCGATCGCCGGGTCGACGGTGAATGAGAGCAGCTGCACGCGATCGACGAGCAGGTTCTCCCGGCGCAGGCGCTCTTGGAGGTCGCGCATACGCGCTGTGAGCATCGGGCAGATATCGCGACAGCTTGTGTAGATAAAGTCGGCCACGACAACCTTGCCCTGGAGATCGCCGGAACTGACCGGCCGCTCCAGCTGGTCGGTCAGCGCGAACGCTGGAAGTGCGCCAAAGTCGTCCAGGCTGGCGACCGATTGAAGCGCCAAGGCTCGGTAGCCAACCAGCGCGAGCAGGAAGGCCAGGGCTCCTGCAACGGCGCCTAAACTCGCAATCAGCGCTCGTCTCATCGTATGGCTCCGCTGGATACTGATACGGCTCTCGTACAGCTTGGCGAAAGTTCTTATCCGGTTCCCTCAGTTCCTTTCAGTGGGAACGTAACGAACTGAAGGAACTGTGACAACGCGATACCTTTTCCGCCGATGTGTGTGATATAGGTTAGGGACAAGGTGTGGTGCTGGGGAGAGCATGAGTATAGCATATATCACGTTGCAATGTCGGTCGCGATTGATGGTATACTAATCGCACGTTTCGCTTAGCTTAGGCAGAGTAACACAGCAACCATCGCCTCTCCGTCGTTCTCACCGATCGACAACGCCGCTGGGCCCGAACACGACACGCTTCGGCAGCATCTGCGCACAATCAGCTTAAACAATCACACAATTCAGCCAAGATAGAAAATTGCTGGCAAGTAAATTGCTATGCTGCTGATCTTGGTACAGCCCTCCGCGCGTCAGCTCTACTATCTGGCCAGGATGCCGAGTATAGATTCAGACAGGATGTCGTGATGGCGCAGATTTTTCACCCCAGCACGAACACGGTGTCGAAGGCGACAATCTTTGGCGCCGTGTTTGTGATCGCTGGCTTGATCGCGATCGGATATGTGCTCGTCCGCTCACCCTACTTTACTGGTGTGAACATCCCCGTCGAACAGCCGGTGCCATTCAACCACGAACATCATGTCGGCGGTCTCGGCATTCAGTGTCGCTATTGCCACAGCACCGTCGAGGAATCTGCGTTCGCCGGCATACCACCTACGCATACATGTATGTCGTGCCACTCACAGGTCTGGACCCAGGCGCCGGTGCTTGCGCCGGTGCGCGATAGCTATGCGACCGGCAAGCCGATCGAGTGGAATCGCGTCCACGACTTGGGCGACTTCGTCTACTTCAACCATAGCATCCATGTGGCGAAGGGGGTTGGATGCTCGACCTGCCACGGGCGGGTCGACCAGATGACGCGGGTGTACAAAGCGGAGCCGATGACGATGCAGTGGTGCCTCAACTGCCATCGTGCGCCGGAGCAATATCTGCGGCCGCGCGAGGAGGTCTATAACATGAATTGGCAGGCGCCCGCCGATCAGCTCGCTTTGGGCCAGCGGCTGGTGCAGGAGTATAAGATCGACTCGTCGCGGCTCACCAATTGTAACGTCTGTCATCGCTAAGGAGATAGAACAAAGAACAAAGAATAGAGAACAAGCTCCGCGCTTATTGTTCTTTGTTCTCTGTTCTCTGTTCTCGGTGCGTAGAGGGATCAGACTATGGGCAAAGACCCGATCGATCTGAATGAGATCCGCGAGCGTCTGGCGGACGCGAAAGGCAAACAGTACTGGCGCAGCCTCGAAGAGCTGGCCGAGACCACGGCGTTCAAAGAATTTCTATACCGCGAGTTCCCCAAGGGGGCCGCGGAGCTCAACGAGCCGCTGAGCCGGCGCACATTCTTGAAACTCATGGGCGCCTCGCTGGCGCTGGCCGGACTCAGCGGGTGCGCGGCCGAACCGCCGCGTGAGAAAATTGTTCCTTATGTCAATCAACCCGATCCGGCGATCACGCCCGGCAAACCGCTGTTTTTTGCCACTGCGATGCCAATCGGCGGGTATGGGCTCGGGCTGCTGGCCGAGAGCCATATCGGGCGACCGACCAAAGTCGAGGGTAACCCCGCTCACCCGGCCAGCCTCGGCGCCACCAATGTCTTCGCCCAGGCCTCGGTCCTGTCGCTCTACGACCCCGATCGCGCCCAGGCGGTGACCAACCTGGGGCAGATCTCCACCTGGGAAACATTCATTGGCGTGCTGAGCGGCCAGCTGCAGCAGCTGCAAGGCAAGCAGGGCGCCGGGATGCGAATCCTGACCGAGACAATCACCTCGCCGACGCTCGGCGCGCAGATCCAGGCGCTGCTGCAGAAGTTTCCGCAGGCCAGGTGGCACCAATACGACCCGGCCGGCGATGATAATATCCGCGAGGGAACGCGCCTGGCGTTTGGGCAGTACGTCAACACGATCTACAACTTTGCCAAGGCCGACCGGGTTCTGGCGCTGGACGCGAACTTCCTCCAGGAAGTTCCGGGCCACCTGCGCTACGCTCGTGAGTTTATCGGCCGGCGCGAGGTGCGCGAGGGTCAGGCCGACATGAATCGCCTGTATGTCGTTGAGAGCACCCCGACGATCACCGGGGCGATGGCCGACCACCGGCTGCCGCTGCGTGCCAGCCAGATCGAAGGGTTCGCGCGCGCGGTCGCGCAGGGGCTCGGCGTCCAGGCCGGAGCTGCCGGCGCGGCGCTCCAGGGCATCCCGGCCGGCTGGATCGATGCCCTTGTGCGCGACCTCCAGCAGCGTCGCGGCGCCAGCATCGTGATCGCCGGTCCAGCGCAGCCGCCCGCCGTCCACGCATTAGCGCACGCTATGAACGCGGCGCTCGGCAATGTCGGCGCGACGGTGGTATACACCCAGCCCGTCGAGGTCAACCCCGTCAACCAGCTCCAATCGCTGCGCGAGCTGGCCGCGGACATGGCCGCCGGGCAGGTGAATACGCTGATCGTCGTCGAGAGCAACCCGGCGTTCACCGCGCCGGCCGACCTGAACTTCGCCGATCTGCTTCGCAAGGTGCCGTTCACTGCCCACATGAGCCTATACTTCGACGAGACCGCCGCGCTCAGCCAGTGGCACGTTCCGCAGACGCATTATCTGGAGACGTGGGGTGATGTGCGCGCCTTCGACGGCACGACCACGATCATGCAGCCGCTGATCTTGCCACTTTATAATGGAAAATCGGCCTACGAGCTGCTCGGCGCAATGAGCGGCAACTCCGGCCAGTCGGGCTATGATATCGTGCGCGCCTATTGGCAGGGGCAGCGCCAGGGTGGCGATTTCGAGCAGTTCTGGCGCCAGTCGGTACACGACGGCGTGGTGGCCGGCACGGCTGCGGCGCCGGCCCAGGTGTCGCTGGCCGCCGCGGCGGCGAGTGCGCCAAGCCCGGCCCCCACCGGCACCGGTGGTCTTGAGATTATTTTCCGTCCCGACCCCTCGGTCTGGGATGGGCGCTTTGCGAACAACGCCTGGCTCCAGGAGCTGCCCAGGCAGCTCACCACGATCACCTGGGACAACGCGGCCTTTATCAGCCCCGCTACTGCCCAGCGCCTCGGCTATAACAACGAGGACCTGGTCGAACTGCGCTTCGACGGGCGGGCGGTGCGCGCCCCGATCTGGATCGTGCCCGGCCATGCCGACGACTCGGTGACACTACACCTGGGATATGGCCGCCAGCGCGCCGGCCAGGTCGGCACCGGCGTCGGGGCGAATGCCTATGCCATCCGTAGCTCGGGGGCGCCATGGTTTGGCAGTGGCCTTGAGCTCGCCGCGACTGGCGAGCGCTATTCGATCTCGACCACACAGCAGCACTTCAGCGTCGAGGGCCGCGATCTGGTGCGCGAGGGCACGCTCGAACAGTTTCTCCAGAACCCTCATTTCGCGCGCAACGAGTCCGACGAGTTTCTGCCGCGCGGGCGGCCCCAGCAGGGCCAGGCGGCGGGCGGCCAGGAGAGCAAAGAGGAAAACCAGGGCGGCGAGGAGCATAATATCCCCTCGCTCTACCCCGAATACCGCTACACCGGGTACGCCTGGGGCATGGCGATCAATTTGAACGCGTGTATTGGCTGCAACGCTTGCACAATCGCCTGCCAGGCCGAGAACAACATCCCGGTGGTCGGCAAGGAGCAGGTCGGGCGCAGTCGCGAGATGCACTGGCTCAAGGTCGACGTGTACAACTCCGGCGGCCTGGACAACCCGGATACGGTGTTCCAGCCGCGGCCATGCATGCACTGCGAGAAGGCGCCCTGCGAGCTGGTCTGCCCGGTGGCCGCCACCGTTCACGACGCCGAGGGGCTGAACACAATGGTGTACAACCGCTGCATCGGTACCCGTTATTGCTCGAATAACTGTCCATATAAAGTCCGGCGCTTCAACTTCCTGACCTACAACCAGGATATTCCGGTGATCAACCTGGTGCACAACCCAGATGTCACGGTGCGGGCGCGCGGCGTGATGGAGAAGTGTACCTACTGCATCCAGCGGATCGAAGAGGCCCGAATCACTGCCGAGCGCGAGACCCGGACGATCGGCGATGGGGAGGTGCTGACGGCGTGCCAGCAAGCGTGCCCGACCAACGCGATCGTTTTTGGCAATATTAACGACCCGAACAGCCAGGTCTCCCAGCTGAAGGGCCAGCCGCTGCACTATGGCATGCTGGCCGAGCTGGGCACTCAGCCGCGCACGACCTACCTGGCACGCCTGCGCAACCCGAACCCGGAGTTAGAGGCTAGAGGCTAGAGGCTAGAGGCTAGTAGATAGTGAGCTAGTCTCCAGCCTCCAGCCTCCAGCCTCTAGGCGATAGAGGTACATCATGGCAACCGCACAACAACCAGGGCGCACCGATCGAGACGACGAGCTTCCGCCAGTGTTAGAGCCGGGGTACACCTTCGCTTCGGTCAGCGATAAGATCAGCTCGATCGTGCTGACGCGCAGGACGAGGTTTGGCTGGATCGCCGGCTTCGCGGCCAGCTTCCTGCTGCTGAACGTGCTGCTGCTGGCGCTGGGCTGGCTGCTGCTCACCGGCGTTGGCGTGTGGGGCAACAATATTCCGGTTGCCTGGGCCTTCGACATCATCAACTTCGTCTGGTGGATCGGCATCGGCCACGCCGGGACGCTGATCTCGGCGATTCTGCTGCTGTTGCGCCAGCGCTGGCGCACCTCGATCAACCGCTTTGCCGAGGCTATGACACTGTTCGCGGTCGCATGCGCGGGCTTGTTCCCACTGCTGCACACTGGGAGGCCCTGGCTGGACTACTGGCTGTTCCCCTATCCGAACACAATGGACCTCTGGCCGCAGTGGCGCAGCCCGCTGGTGTGGGATGTGTTCGCGATCTCGACCTACGCCACGGTGTCGCTGCTATTCTGGTTTGTTGGGCTGATCCCCGACCTGGCGACCCTGCGCGATCGCGCGGGGCGGCGCTTCGCCAAGGTGATCTACGGGCTGCTGGCCATGGGCTGGCGCGGCTCGGCGCGCCACTGGCAGCGCTATGAAGTGGCGTATATGCTGCTGGCAGCGCTCTCGACGCCGCTGGTGGTCTCGGTTCACACGATCGTCAGCTTCGACTTCGCCGTGAGTCTCGTGCCCGGCTGGCACACCACGATCTTCCCGCCCTACTTCGTGGCGGGCGCGATCTTCGCCGGCTTTGCGATGGTGCTCATTCTCTCCATCCCGCTGCGGCGGGCCTATGGCCTCGAGGACTTCATCACCATGCGCCACCTCGACTATATGGCGCGGATCACGCTGGCGACCGGGTTGATCGTGAGCTACGGATATTTGATGGAGGTGTTCTTCCCCTACTACAGCGGCAACACCTACGAGCGCGCCCTGATCATTAACCGCGCCCTCGGCCCATATGCGTGGAGCTATTGGGCGCTGATCTTTTGCAACTTCCTGGCGCCGCAGCTATTCTGGTTCCATCGCTTCAGGACCAGCATCCCCGCGCTGTTCATCGTCGCGCTGATTGTGAGCGTCGGCATGTGGCTGGAGCGCTTTGTGATCATCGTGGTGAGCCTGAACCGCGACTTCGTGCCGGCGGCCTGGTATATGTACTACCCGACGATCTGGGACTTCGCGACCTTCTTTGGAACGATCGGGCTGTTCCTGACGCTGATGTTCCTGTTCATCCGCTTCCTGCCGGTGATCTCGATCTTTGAGATGCGCGAGCTCGTGGCGCGAACCGACGAGGAGCAAGGCTCGGGCGACGGGCACGAGCCGCCAATCGTGACGCCGCAGCCGCAGCCGGCGGGGGATTGACGAATTGCAAATTGCAAATTGCAGATTGCAGATTGGGAACACTAATCTGCAATCGGGTACCCTCTGGGTGAATCTGCAATCTGCAATCCTTAGCAGGTGTTGATATGGCACTGTATAGTGATATCTACGGCATAACGGCGGAGTTTGACAACCCGGACGACCTGCTGGCGGCAACAGAGCGCGCCTATGCCGAGGGCTATCGGCTGATGGACGCCTACACGCCGTTTCCAGTGCATGGGCTGCCCGAGGCGCTCGGCCACCGTGGCGTGCGCCTGCCGTGGGTCGTGCTGGCGGGGGGGATCATTGGGGCGCTGGCTGGGTTTGCATTGCAGTGGTATACCGCCGTGGTCGAATACCCGCTCAATATCGGCGGTCGGCCAACCAATAGCTGGCCGGCCTTTGTCCCGATCACGTTCGAGCTGACGATCTTATGCGCCTCGCTCGCAGCGGTGCTGGGCATGCTGGCGCTCAACGGCTTGCCGGAACCGTACCACCCGCTCTTCAATGTGCCGAGCTTCGAGTTGGCATCGCGCAGCCACTTCTTCCTGTGTATCGAGGCCGGCGACCCCAAGTTCGATATGGAGGCAACCAGGGCGTTTCTCGAGGGGCTGAAGCCGCAGAGTGTGTCGGTCGTTGAGCCGTGAGGATATGAAGATGGCGGAGGGTGGATGGAGAGAATCAAAAGCGGTAAACGTGAGTTCAAAACGATACGGCATTGTTGGGTTACTGCGCTCAATGAAAAACGCCGTCATACTGAACGGAGTGAAGCATCTCACCGTATTCCATTGCCATTCCCGTTGAGATGGTTCGCGGAGTTTATCCTGAGCGAAGTCGAAGGGCTCACCATGACAATGGGTTCCATTGAAAATCGCGGTCTACGTCGATTTTGTAACCCTGACTCGAGGTAGCGGAGCGTATGATGCTATCTTCTATTCTCTATTCTCTATTCTCTATCTTACATCCTCCATCATCAAAAACAAAGGGGCTAACCTTCCTGGCCCTCTGCGCTCTGCTCCTGCTCGCCAGCTGCGGCTCGAACATGCGCGATCAGGCCAAGTGCCAGCCATTGGAAGGGAGTAGCTTTTTCGCCGACGGCAAATGCGCGCGCGACCTGCCGCCCAACACGGTTGCGCGGGGCTTCCTGCAGGCCGACCAACCCCAGCCCACCGGTGCGAATGCGGCCGCCGGGGCGCCTGCGGGCGCGACGGCTGCGCCGGCGAGTGGGGCGACTGCCGCGCCTGCGGCTGGCGCGACGGCTGCGCCGGCGAGTGGGGCGACCGCGGCCCCGACCGCAGCGGCAGGCGCTGGCGTGCAGGCGCAAGATTTCCCGTTCCCTGTGACGCGCGATGTGCTGAGCGTGGGCCACCTGTCGTACGACACGTTCTGCTCGCCCTGCCACGGCCTCACCGGCAATGGCGATGGGATGATCGTGCAGCGCGGCTTCCCCGCGCCGCCGACGTTCCACCAGCAGCGCCTGCGCGATGTACAGCCCGGCTATATCTACGGCGTGATAACTAATGGATTCGGCCGGATGTATAGCTACGCCTCACGGGTCAAACCGGATGAACGCTGGGCGATTGTCGCATATATCCGCGCGCTGCAACTCAGCCAGGACGCCACGCTCGACGACGTGCCGCCGGAGGAACGACCGAAGCTAGAGGGGGCATCACAATGAGCCAGAACGAACAGGCGCGCCCGCAACTCGATCGTATCCAGCGGCTGGCGCTGCTCGCCGGTGTGGCCGGCCTGGTGCTGTGCGGCGTGGGCGCGTTCCTCGACCCGGGGCAGTTCTTTCAATCCTACCTGTTCGCCTACATGTTCTGGCTCGGGATCGCGCTGGGGAGCATGGCAATCACATTTCTGTACCACCTGGTCGGCGGCGCCTGGGGCTTCCTCATCCGCCGGCTGATGGAGGCGGCGGCCATGACTCTGCCGCTGATGATGGTGCTGTTCGTGCCGATCGCCGTCGACGTGTTGAGCGGTTCAAGCTATCTCTATGAGTGGGCGCGCCCCGAGGCGGCAAATGACCCAATCATCCAGACCAAAGCGGCGTATCTCAACGCGCCGTTCTTCGTGGCACGCGCGCTGGTCTATTTCGTGATCTGGATTGGCCTGGCCTACGTACTGAACCGCTGGTCGCTTGAGCAGGATCGTACCGCCGACCCGGTTCTGTCGGATAGATTGCGGCTACTCGGCCGCTATGGCTTGGTGGTGTATATTCTGACCCTGACCTTCGCCTCGGTAGATTGGGTGATGTCGATCGAGCCGCATTGGTTCTCGTCGATCTTCGGCGTGCTATTTCTGGCCGGGCAGGGCCTTTCGAGTATGGCGTTTGCGATCGCTACGGCCGGCCTGCTGTCGCGGCGTGAGCCGCTAGCCCAGGTCGCCACCGTGAACGCCTTCAACGACCTCGGCAACCTGCTGCTGGCGTTCGTGATGTTCTGGGCGTACATCAACCTTTCGCAGTATTTGATCATCTGGTCGGGCAACTTGCCCGAGGAGGTGCCTTGGTATCTGCACCGGACCCAGGGCGGCTGGGTCTGGCTGATCCGGTTCGTGCTGGCGTTTCAGTTCGTGGCGCCGCTGCTCTTGCTGTTCTCGCGCCGCACCAAGCGCAACATCCAGCGGCTCACGGCGTTGGCGGCGGTGCTCTTATGTGTACACCTGGTCGAAATATTCTGGCGCATCGTTCCATCGTTTCGCCAGGCCGGGTTGGCGATCCACTGGCTCGATATCGCCGCTCCGATTGCGGTGGGCGGAATATGGATCGCGGCGTTCGCCTGGCTGCTGAAGCGCCGGCCGCTCGTCGCGCTGCACGACCCGATCTCGGCTACGCTCCAGGAGGCGCACGGCCATGGCTAAGGCGCGGCCACCGGCCTCGGGCGGCGAGCGCGATCCACAGCAGAACGCAAGGCGGCTGAGTGTTGGCAATCTCTTACAGTATCTGGGCGCATTATTAGTCTCGATCGGCCTGGGTAGTCTCGTTAATCGCTTGAGGAAGCGTTCGAGTATGAGTGACAGCGATGAAAAGCCGCGGCGCCACGTGACGGGCAGCCGCAGGAGTGATATTCCAGAGGAGGCGCACCGCGGCGCCGAAGCCGCGAGCGACGTGGAGGACGAGCAGGCAGCCAAAGCCGACGAAGACGCCACGATTGAGGCCAAGATCGCAATCGGCCACGAGCCCTCCGACGTCAGGCTGGGCAGGCTCGTGCTGATTGGCGTTGTGATCGTTGTGATTGGGGCGCTGACCAGCGCGGCGCTGTACGGCATGTTTGTGTTCTTACTGTCTCAGCCGCCGGCCGCGCAGCCGCCCTCGGGGCTGGGAATTGCGCAGTCAACACCGTCTGGGCCCCGTTTGCAAACCGATCCGGTGGCCGATTGGCAGGCGCTCCAGGCTACCGAGGAGGCCACCCTACATAGCTACAGCTGGGCCGACCGCGGCGCCGGCAAGGTTCGCATCCCGATCGACCGGGCGATCGATCTGCTGACCCAACGCGGCTTACCGGTCGAACCGGGATCGACACGGCAGTTCAACGACCAGACGCCCAATCTCGACAGCTCGGGAGGGCAGGAACCAGCGGCCACGCCAACTCCCGGTCAGTAGGGTGACACGATGACAAGATGACAAGATGACATGGTGACAATTGTGGATAGAGAATAGAAGGTAGAAGATAGCGATTGCCTCCTGTTGAGCGCTATCCTCCATCCTCTATCTTCCATCCTCTAATCTTGGTTCTCGGTTCTTGGTTCTGGAGTATTCGATGGTCAAGCCAATCACAATTCGTGGATTACTGGCGCTCTACCTGGCGTTGTTCATCCTGGCCGGGGCAGCGCCGGCGCAGGCGCAGGGCGGTGGGCCCGACGACCAGCTTCTGGCACAGGTCGGCGTCGACCAGCGCCTCAACGCGCAGGTGCCGCTCGACCTGGTCTTTCATGATGAGGCTGGCAAGACGGTGCGGCTGAGCGACTACTTGGGCGCCAAGCCGGTGATCCTGACGCTGAACTACTTCGAGTGCCCGAACCTGTGTACGCTGGTGCTCACACGGCTGACCGACTCAATGCGCGATCTCTCGTTCGATCTGGGCAAGCAGTTCAACGTCGTCACCGTGAGCATCAACCCGCGCGAGAAGCCTGATCTGGCCGCGGCCAAGAAGGCGGTGTACGTGGATCGCTATGGCAAGCCCGAGGCGGCCAGCGGCTGGCATTTTCTCACCGGCGATGCGCCGTCGATCGAGCGGCTGACGCAGGCGGTCGGGTTCCGCTACGCCTACGACGACCGACAGAACCAATACGCCCATCCTGCGGCCGTCGTGCTGCTGACGCCGCAGGGCAAAATCTCGCGCTACTTCTACGATCTCGCCTACGCGCCGCGCGATCTGCGCCTTGGCCTGGTGGAGGCCTCGGCCAACCAGATCGGGTCGCCCGTCGATCAGTTTCTGCTGCGCTGCTATCACTACGACCCGGTGTCCGGGCGTTACACTCCTGCGATCATGGAATTGGTGCGGGTCGCCTTCATCGCTACCGTGCTGTGTATTGGAGGTGCCGTGCTCATGATGCTGCGCCGTGGTCGATCGCAGCAGTTGGGGAGCTAATTCATGGGAGACGTGCAGTTCTGGCCCGATCATGCCTCAAACTTTTCGTGGCAGGTCGATCGGATTTACATCGTGCTTATTGCGCTCAGCGCACTTTTCAGCGTGCCGATCATCCTCTTGATCTGCTACTTTGGCTTCAAGTATCGCCGCGGCGCCGTCGCCGACCGGGCCATGTCGCACACCAGCAACTGGCTGGAGTGGACCGCGATCGGCGGCATGCTGTGCCTGATCGTCCCGATCTTTGTCTGGTCGGCCAGTGTGTATTTCAACATGTTTCGCCCGCCCGATGGAGCGCTCGAGATCTACGTCGTCGGGCAGCAGTGGATGTGGAAGCTCCAGCACCCGACCGGCCAGCGCGAGATCAACCAGTTGCACGTGCCGGTGGGCCGCCCGATCAAGCTGATCATGACGTCGGAGGATGTCATCCATAGCCTGTACGTTCCGGCATTCCGCGTGAAGCACGATGTGATACCGGGGCGCTATACGGTGCTGTGGTTCCAGGCGACCAAGACCGGGTCGTTCCATCTGTTCTGCGCCGAGTACTGTGGGACCGAGCACTCGAATATGGTCGGCGAGGTGATAGTGATGGAGCCGGCCGAGTACCAGGCCTGGCTCAGCGGCGGCGGGCAGACCCAAGCCGGCGGCCAGCAGGCGCCCGAGTCGATGGCGCAGGCCGGCCAGCGTCTGTTCGAGCAGCGCGGCTGCGTGACCTGCCACGTGGCCGCCGGGGGCGGGCCCGCGCCGTCGCTAGTGGGGGTGTATGGCTCGCAGGTGCAGCTCGCGAATGGGCAGACCGTCACCGCCGACGACGCGTACATCCGCGAGTCGATTCTCAACCCGTCTGCCAAGGTGGTCAATGGCTTTCAGCCGATCATGCCATCCTTCCAGGGGCAGGTGAACGAGCAGGAGATCTTGCAGATCATTGCCTATATCAAGTCGCTGGGCGGCCAGGGCGGCGCGGGGCCGAATCAGGATAATCGGGGTGGGGCGACCGGAACCGCGGCGCCAAACGCGCCGGGCGCCGCGTCCACCGCCGTCCCGGCGGCGACGAGTACGCCATGACAATGTAAAGAGAACGAGAACAAAGAACAATTCTCGCGCATCTTGTTCTCTATTCTTTGTTCTCTGTTCTTTGTTCTTTGTTCTTTGTTCGGACATACGGGTAATTGCCTAGGCTAGAGGTAAGGATCGAGCAATGAGCGTTTCAACGGCAGGAGCGGTCACACCGCGCAAGAACTATCTCAACATCAGCTACGCCGTGTGGTCGTGGCTGCTCACCCGCGACCACAAACGAATCGGGATCCTGTATATGATCTCGATTACTGCGTTCTTTCTGCTCGGCGGCCTCGCCGCGACGCTGATCCGCCTGGAACTGCTTACGCCTCAGGGCGACGTGATGTCGGCGGAAACCTACAACCGGATGTTTACGCTGCACGGCGTCGTCATGATCTTTCTGTTCTTGATACCCTCAATCCCGGCGGTGTTGGGCAACTTCCTGCTGCCGCTGATGCTGGGGGCGCGCGACCTGGCCTTCCCGCGCCTCAATTTGGCGAGCTGGTACCTCTATATCATCGGCAGTCTGTTCGCTGGTACGGCGCTGTTGCTGGGCGGCGTCGACACCGGATGGACCTTCTACACACCTTACAGCTCGCTGACCGGATCGAACGTGGTTCTGACTATTTTTGGCGCCTTCATTGTCGGGTTCTCGTCGATTCTCACCGGGCTCAACTTTATCGTCACCACCCACACGATGCGCGCGCCAGGGCTCACCTGGTTCCGGCTGCCGCTGTTCGTCTGGTCGATGTACGCGACCAGCATCATCCAGGTGCTGGCAACCCCGGTGCTGGCGATCACGCTGCTGCTGATAGTGTTCGAGCGATTGTTCGGGATCGGCATCTTCGACCCGAAACTGGGCGGCGATCCGGTGCTGTTCCAGCATATGTTCTGGTTCTACTCCCACCCGGCGGTCTATATCATGATCTTGCCCGGCATGGGAGTGATCAGCGAGATCGTCGGCTGCTTCTCGCGGAACCGGCCGTTCGGCTACAAGTTCATCGCTTTCGCCAGCCTGGCGATCGCATTCATCGGCTTTCTGGTTTGGGGGCATCATATGTTCGTCGCCGGCGAGTCGGTCTATTCGGCCATGACATTCTCGGCGCTAAGCTATCTGGTCGCCATCCCCTCGGCGATCAAGGTCTTCAATTGGACGGCCACGATGTACAAGGGCTCGATCTCGTTCAAGACCCCGATGATCTATGCGCTGGGGTTTATCGGCCTGTTCGTGATCGGCGGGCTGACCGGCCTATTCCTGGCGGCGCTGCCGGTCGATGTGCATGTGACCGACACCTATTTCGTGGTCGCCCACTTTCACTACATCATGGTCGGCGGCGCTGTCTCGGCCTACCTGGGCGGGATTCACTTCTGGTGGCCGAAGATGACCGGGCGGATGTATTCTGAGTGGCTGGGGCGGTTCTCGGCCTTCACGCTGTTCATCGGCTTCAACCTGACGTTTTTCCCGCAGTTCATCCTGGGCTACCTCGGCATGCCGCGGCGCTATTACGAATATGCGCCGGAGTTTCAGGTGTTGAACGTCATGTCGACTGCCGGCGCCTCGATCCTGGCCGTCGGCTACCTGCTGCCGCTGATCTACCTGCTCTGGTCGCTGCGCTACGGCAAACTCGCCGGCTCGAACCCCTGGGGGGCGACCGGGCTGGAATGGCAGACATCGTCGCCGCCACCGACCGAGAACTTCGAGCGCACGCCGGTGGTGACCCAGGAGGCCTACACCTACCTGCCCGAAGACGAGCAGACGTTTGTACCACAGGGGGCCGAAAGTGTCTGAGAGCCAATCTGTTCCTGAAAACACCGGAGTTGACGATCGAGCAATGAAAATGGAACATGGAGGATCACATGCCGGCGCCCTCCATCCTGCATCCTCGGTTGTCCATCCTCCACACCTGGCGCACCAGTTCGACGACGCCGAGCAGCAGCGCGAGTCGTCGACATTGGGCATGTGGACCTTCCTGGCCACCGAGGTGATGTTCCTGGGCGCAGTAATCGGCGCGTACGCGATCTACCGATTGAGCTACCCACTTGAGTTCGGGGCCGCGGCCAGCCATCTGAACGTGCCGCTCGCCACGATCAACACCGCCGTGCTGCTCACCAGCAGCTTCACGATGGTGCTGGCGGTCCATGCGGCGCAGACGGGCAGCCGCAGAGGGCTGATCCTCTTCCTGATTCTCACCATGATCTTCGGGGCCACATTTCTCGGCATCAAAGGCTTCGAGTACTACCGCGATTACCAGGAGCATCTGGTGCCGTTGAAGGGCTTTCAGTTCGCATTCGAGGGGGCCGATCCCGGAAAGGCCAAGATGTTCTTCAACTTTTACTTCGCCCTGACGGGCCTGCACGCCCTGCACATGATCATTGGTCTTGGCGTGCTCGCCGTGCTGGTCGTACTGGCCTGGCGCGGCAAGTTCTCGCCCGAGTACTACACGCCGATTGAGATCAGCGGGCTATACTGGCACTTCGTGGACGTCGTCTGGGTGTTCTTGTTTCCGATTCTCTATCTATTGCATGTACGAGTATGAACACACATCAACAACATCATATCGTCCCATGGACGACCTATCTGATCGTTTACATCGTGCTCCTGGCGCTGCTGGGCGCGACCGTGACGGCCTGGTATCTCAACCTGGGGCTGCTGGGCATCCTGCTGGGCGACATGGTTGGCATCGTCAAGGCGACGATCATTATCCTCTACTTTATGCACGTGCGCTCCAGCAGCAAGATGGTCTGGGTCATCGCTGGCGCCGGTTTTGTCTGGCTAGCAATTCTGGTTGGCTTGACGCTTAGCGACTATCTCAGCCGCGGTTGGCTCCCGCCGTCCTCGCCGCCGCTGGGCGGCTAGCGCAATCTGGCGTGAGGCGTGCGAGAATAGGCCGCGGATGCCACGGATCAGGCGGATCAACGCGGATTACTTTCTGACGCTATCCGCGTCCATCCACTCCATCCGCGCCGATCCGCGGTCTATTCCGCAATGGCTGTCAAAATTCATTAAGGGCCCCGGCCACCTGGAAGCCCGCGGCCGTGTAGCCGCTGACGACGGTTTTGTTGAACGTGAGCGACGCGCCGCTCGGTAATTCCATCATTATGTCGATTGTCGGTCCACGAACGCGTCCGCCGCAGACACCGCGCTATCATCGGCGAAAGGCCGCCTTCACTCCATCGGCACTACGATGGTGTATCAGCTAAGGAAAAGCCTTATCCGGACAGGTTGGATCGCGTCGGCTGACACATGCCGTAATTCGAGCACATGCGCCGTTTATTGTGTAGGCACGCAGGCTATCAATCAGGAGAATAAAAGATGGAATTTGCCGCGCGTTTGCTGCGCCAGCCCGATGAGGCCGCCTTCGTCCAGATCGGCGACGTTCCGGCTTCCGAAGTGCTTGTGTTGGCCAACCACCCTTAAGGGCTTGTCAAAGAGTAACTTCCGCTTTTGGCGATTAGAGATTAGAGATTGGGGATTGGGCAATCTCTAATCTCCGATAAGAGCAATTTCTGCCGATCTGAATTAGCCTAGCTTCGCCGCCACCGGCAGCCCAAGGTATGCCTGCGTGCCCTGGCCAGGGATGCCGCTGCTGGCGATCCGCAACATGCCATTGTATTGGCGTACGACCGCGGCAACCAGCGCCAGCCCTAGCCCAACGCCGGGAATGTTGCGCGTGTGCGCCCGATCGACGCGAAAAAATCGCTCGCTGATTCGTGGCAGATCCTCGGGCGGAATGCCCTCGCCATTGTCGCTGATCGCGATTTCCAGCGTATTCGCGCGCCAGCTCGCGGCAAGGCCAATTGTGCCGCCCTCGGGCGTGTATTTAATCGCGTTGTCGAGCAGATTCCCTACCATCATAGACAGATCATTCGAATGAATGTACAGGTCGGGGATGTCTTCGGCGAGCTGGAGATCGAACTGTTGATGCCGTTGCGCCAGGCGCGGCTGAACCGCGCGAATACAGGCGAACAGCTCATCGGCGACACAGATCGGCTGCTCGGGTGGGACGAACGCGCCGCTCTCTGCACGCGAGAGCTGCAGCAGATCGTTCACCAGGCGCCCCAACTGGCCGGCATCGTCGTTGATCTCGGCCGCGTACTGCCGCGCGCGGTCGCCGTTGACACTCTGGTCGGCCAGCGCCTCGGCGCGAATCTTGATCGCCGAGAGCGGCGCGCGCAGCTCGTGCGACGCATTGGCAACGAAATCGCGCTGCTCCTGCACCATGCCCTCGATCCGCTCGGCCATGTGATTGAACACCGCGCCGAGCGACACCAGCTCATTGACCGTGGCGCCGACCCGCACCCGAGCGGAAAGCCGCCCTTCCGACATCTGCTGGGCCACGCCGCGCAGCTCGGAGAGCGGACGCGTCAGCTGCGCCGCCAGCCACAGCGCGGCCACAAAGGCCAGCGCCAGCGCCGCGCCGGTGGCGCCGATCAGCGCTAGCCAGCGCGAGAACAACCGCGCGTTGACGGCGTCGAGCGATGAGTCGATCTGGACCATGCCGAGAATGAGCCGGCCCTCGTGCGTGACCGGCACGGCGATGTAAAGCCGCCCCTGCACAATTTTACTGACCATGCCGCCCGAGACGACCTGGCCGCGATCCATGGCCAGCCCGCCACTCCCCGCCGGCGCACTGCTGGCGATCAGGGCGCCGCGGGCGTCGAACAGACTGATATTGGTATCCTTTGGAAAGTCATCCCCCGATTGGCCGCGCTGCGCCACCCAGTCCGCCATGGCTCGCTGCGCGCGCGGGTTCTCGAACGACTCAGGCAAGGTGTTCGCCAGCACCAGCGCCAACACCTGCTGCTCGTGCGTAAAGGCTTCCATAGTCATCCGCGACATCTGATTGCCGGCCATGATCAGCAGCAGGCCCAGCCCGAGCGCCAGCACGGTCAGTATCGCGGCGGTCAGCTGCCCGCGCAATGATTTGAACAAGATCATCATCGCAGCTCCTCGGCGGTCGCGAACCGGTAGCCGACGTTGCGCACCGTCTGAATATAACGCGGCAGCGACGGATCATCCTCGATCTTCTGGCGCAGCCAGCGAATATGCACGTCGAGCGTGCGCGTATCGCCGAGCCAATCGGTGCCCCAGATCTGGTTGAACAGCACTTCGCGCGTCAGCACCTTGCCGGCCTGCTGCATCAGCAGCGACAGCAATTCATACTCTTTGTTGCGCAGCGTCAGCTCCACACCATCCTTAAAGGCGCGGTGCGCGGCTGGACTCAGCGTGACACCCCCGATGGTCAGCTGATTATCGGCAAGCAAGGTCTGATCCCACTGCACGCGCCGCAGAATCGACTTGATATGCGCGACCAGCTCCTGAAATGAAAATGGCTTGGTAAGGTAATCGTCCGCGCCAAGCTCCAGCCCGCGAATCCGATCGACCTCCAGGCCCAGTGCGGTCAGCATAATTATCGGCACCTGCGAAAATCGACGAATCTCCTGGCACACCTGCCAGCCATCCATGCCCGGCAGCATGATGTCGAGCACGACCACATCGGGCTTCTGGCTCAGCGCCATGCCCAACCCGGCCGGCCCATTCTGCGCAACCATCACGGTATACCCGAGCGTTTCCAGCTGATACTGGATCGGCTCGGTCAGCCGAATATCGTCGTCGATGATCAGAACTGTTATCATTTCGTTTTGATTCGCTTGCTACAGAGATCACAGAGGCCACAGAGATGAAGTAATGAGGCATCAACCTCTGTGATCTCTGTGCGCTCTGTGGCTAAGCAATCACGCCAGCCCGGCGAAGAGATCGGTCTTGATCTGACTGCGCGGAACATGCAGCTCGGCCAGCATCTGCTTGAACGCCTCGACCATGGCCGGCGGGCCCGAGAGATAAAACGTGCAGTTGAGATAATCGGGGACTTCGTCCTTGATCAGCTGCGGGCCGATATAGCCGACTCGCCCGCGCCAGCCCGGCGGGAGCCGGCGCGTATCGGTGATGGCGTAAACCGTTCTGATGCCCAACTCGCGCTCGGCCTGGTCGAGCACATCCTTATACACAATCTCGTCGACGGTCCTATTGGCATAGAACAACACGATCGGCCTGGGCTGGCGCGCGTCGACCAGATATTTTAGCATACTCCGAAACGGCGTAATGCCGATGCCTCCGGCGATAAAGACGCATTTCTGCTGCGGATCGTCGGGCAGTACAAAATCGCCGGCGAGCTGCGCCGCCACGATCTGGCCGTGCGCATCCATCGACAACAGCGCACGCTTGAAGCTGCTGGAATTGCGGTAGAACTTGACGCCGAGCCGCAGATTGTTCTCTGTCGGCGAAGAGGCCAGCGTAAAGTAGCGCCGGTTGCCGCGCGTGTCCGGCGCGGCGTGGCCAAGCGTCCATTCCATATACTGCCCGGGCGCAAATGCGAACTTGCGCGTAGGGGCAAAAACAAAGTCATATACATCGGGCGCGAGCTGGACCTTTTCTTTGAGCGTGAGGAGGCGCGTGGCTTTCGGGCTGACGATAAACGAGAAGATGTTGCCAATCAGGATCGCCAGCTCAGGCGTGGTATAAAACGCGCCCAGATGGAACTGCGGAACGAACAGCACGCCCACCAGCGCCCCATAGTAGATCTGCAGTCTGCGCGTGGGCGGCGTGGTCAGCGGCTCGGTGAGGATCACGAACGCGAAAAACAGCAGCGGCGAGTAGACAAGCGTCTGCTGTAGCGCCGCGATGATATTCTCCTGACTGAAGAGGCTAAACCCCAGAACGGTCGCCAGCGCCGCCAGCAAGAAGCTCGCGACAAGATCGAACCTTCCGATTCTGCGAACGACCAGGATTCCGCCAAGTACGACAAACGGCAGCATCGGGCCATTCCCAACCCACCAGCTGGCCGATTGGTTGATCGTCAGGTATGTCAGGGCAACCGCGAAGGCCGCCGGGTTCAACAGGTGTTTGTTCTTGAATGCCAGGATATATTTGGAAGCCATCGCCAAGACGCCGGCCCATACCAAGAACCAGATGTCGTGGTTCGATTGGATTGGCGTGATGATCAGCGCCAGGATCAGCGCCGAGATCGAGGCCGACTCGGCGTTGGCGGGCACGCCAAATGTTCTCGACAAGATCGCATTGGTGATCCCGCACACTGCAATCTCTAGGCCTATCGTGAACAGCAGCGCGTACGGATCGTAGGGCAGCACGCCCGCGAACGCGAATGCTAGCGCGATGGCCAGCAGGAAGATCAGATAGTACAGCGCCAGCCGGTACATCGTGATACGATTCAACAGACTATCGACCAGTTTAATCATGGGAAATATACCTCGCAAAACCGCTGGTGTAGGTGGCCTGGCCGTGCGCATCGATCAGGTAGCCCTCGAAGCCATCGAGCTGCTCGACGAACATGATGCCGGCGCGGCCCATCGCGAAGGCCGCGGTCGCAAAGCGATCGGCCTCGTAGATATCGGGACCAATCACGGTTAGGCTGACGATCTCGCCGATCGGTTGGCCGGGATCTTTGGGGTTGTAGATATGCTGCCCGCGAATCGAGGTGCCCGACGTCGCGATGCCACAGTCGGTGATGGCCAGCACCTTCACGATCTCGCGCATGTCGAAGGGATTGCGGATGCCAACCCGCCAGTTGTCGCCCTGGGTGTTCCTACCGGCAACCTGGATATCGCCGCCCGCGTCGACATAGAAGTTGCCAAACCCGCGATCGCACAGGATATCGGCGGCGCGGTCGATCGCCCAGCCCTTCACGATGCCCGATGGGTCGTAACGGCCCTCGCGCGCGATATCAAAATAGCCGTATGTCTGCTGGCGGGTCTGTTCGGCCAGCGCAAAGATCGCGCGCACATCGGCGCTCGCGTGTTCGAGCGCTAGCTCGCGCCGGTTGATCCGGCTGATCTCGCTATGCTCTTTAAAGGTGCTGAATGTCGCGTCGATATATGCGAAATAGCCGAAGACGGTCTCGAAGATCGCTTCCGTCGCCGCGATGTCGACTACTTCCAGCGTGATTGGCATGCCCATGAGTAGGCGGGTTTGTTTCACGATCGGGCCATCGCGCTCTCTAGCGCCGACTGCAGCGACTGTGCAAACGCTTCGCTCGTCAGCGTCGCGCCGGAAATAACGTCCACCCGCGCGTTCTGGGCCTGGATGGCCTCGCTGATCAGATATGGCATCGCTACATTGTTGATGCGGACCGAGGTGCGCCGATCGTTTGGCCATTCCAGAAACTGCACATCGGCGATTTTGCCGCCTTGAACGACCGCTTTTACCTGCACGTTGCCATAGAATGCGTCGACGACCTGGCCCGAGTATTCGCCGTCCTTGTATCCATTCGCGATGGCCGCAGGCGTAGGGGCGGGCGCCACGGTCGGCGCGGGCGGCGCCGCAGTCGGCGCTGCGCTCGGCTGCTGTGCCTGCGCGGCTTGGGCCGACCCGGCCGCGATTTGCGCCACAGTGCCCGGCGCTGTTGGGGTGGCCGGCGGCGCGGTCGCGACCGCCGGCCGCGTCGGGGTAACGGCGCTAGTGCCGCTGGCGCTGCCGCCAAAACGCTCGTGCAGCGCATACGCGACAAACGAGAACACCACAAAGCCGGATACAAAAAACTTTCTGACCGCATAGAAAAAGGTGCTGGTTCGTGCGGGTTGAGAGTTCGACATGGAAGTTTCCTTACGTACACGACCTACGCGGTGGTCCTTCAGACGAGCCTATAGCCTGCGGCAGCATGGTACTTACTGATTATATCGTTTCTCATTTTTGCGCTCTGCGAGCGCAAAAATGAGAAACGATCAGAAAATACATAGTACCGCTCTGCCGAAGGCTAAAAAGGCATTTCGACCGCCAGCGCGTAAGTCGCGATATTTAGCTTTCCATGTCTAGTGTAACTATTTCCAAGGCGAGGGGTGTTAAATTCAGCTTAAATCTGAACTTCCTGCATCTGCGCCAGCGCAAAGGCCGAGTCGGCCCGCACCATCGCCGCGAAGTGGCTGTCGGGCTGGGCCAGCAGCGCGTCGGGCGGCCCGTTCTCGACGATTTGACCGTCGGCGACCACCACCACCCGATCGGCCGAGCGCGCCAACGAAAGCCGATGCGAGACAATCAGGGTGGTACGGCCGCGCATCAGCCGCTCGAGCGCCTCGATGATCAGCGCCTCCGACTCAGGCTCGACCGCACTGGTCGGCTCGTCGAGCAGCAGCAGCGGCGGGTCGGTCAGCAGCGCGCGCGCCACCGCCAGCCGCTGCTTCTGCCCGCCCGAGAGCTTGACGCCGCGCTCGCCCACCAGCGTATCGTAGCCTTCCGCTAGCGCACTCAGGAAGCCATGCGCGTTCGCGGCCCGTGCGGCGGCCTCGACCTCCGCGCGGGTGGCGGCGGGTCGGCCATAGCGCAGATTCTCCAGCGCCGAGGTGTTGAACAGGAAGCTTTCCTGCTGCACCTGCGCCATCTGCGATCGCAGCGAGGCTAATGTGACCCTGCGCAGATCGCGGCCATCCACCAGCACGCGCCCGGTGTCGGGGTCGTAGAGCCGGGCGACCAGCGCCAGCAGCGTCGACTTGCCCGCGCCCGAGGGACCCAGCACCGCCACGCGCTCGCCGGGCTGGATATGCAAGTTCACATCTTTGAGCACCGGGCGCGCGGGCTCGTAGCCAAAGGTGACATGCTCGAAACGGATATCACCGTGTAGTGGGGCCGCGATCGGCTGGCTGCCGGGCGCGTCGGCGATCGCGACCGGTGTGTCGAGCACCTCGAAGATCCGCCGGCCGGCCGCCGCGGCCTGCTGTACGAGGTCGTTGATATTCACCAGATCGTCGATTGGGCCGTAGAAGTAGCGCCCGTAGCCACGATAGGCCAGCAGCCCGCCGATCGTGAACTGGCCGCGTAGAATGAACAGCACCCCGCCGCCCAGCATCAATACATTGCCAAGATTCGCGACCCAGCGAATCACCGGAAACACCCGGTTGCGCAGCGTCACCGCCTGCACCTGCTGGTCGTAGAGTTGGCGGCCGACCTGCTCGAGATCGGCCATCTCGCGCCGCTCCTGAGCGAACGACTGGATCACGCGAATGCCGTTGAGGCTGTCGGCCAGGCGCGCGCTGAGGTCGCCCAGGCGACCACGCGCGGCGCGGTAGACCGGGCGCACGCGCCGATTGTAGCGACTCAGCAGCATTCCGACCAGGAGCATCGGCAGCAGCACTAGCAGCCCGAGCGCCGGCTGAAGCGCGATGAAGATCACCGCCACGCCCAGCACCCGCAGCCCATTGGCGACAACCGAGTCGGTGCCCTGCACCAGCACATTCTGCACCGTCTCCACATCGGCGGTCAGCCGCGCCAGCAGGTCGCCGCTGCGGCGCTGCGCGAAGTAAGCCGCCGACTGCGACTGGAGCTTCTGATACAGCCGCAGCCGCAGGTCGAGCGTCAGCCGCTGGCCGGCGCGCTCCAGCAGCACGCCGCGCACGGCCGAGCAGGCCTGGCCGGCGCCGAACACGACCAGGAGCAGCGCGAGCTGCCAGATGATATAGGTCCAGTCGCGATTCACCAGGCCAACGTCGACCACACGTTGCCAGACCAGCGGCGGGTACAGTTCGGCGGCGACCGAGAGGATCAGGCAGACCATGCCGGCTGCCACCGTGCGGCGGTACGGCAGCGTTAGGCCGTAAAGCCGGGCGAGAATGTTAGGCTCGCGCGTATTTGGTGCTTGTGAGCTTTTCATAGTGAATAGTTAGTTGTCAGTCGTCGGTTGTCCGTTGTCAGTGGTCAGTTGTCAGCTGTCGCTACGAACCACTGACCACTGGCAACTGACACCTCGTCCAGTGAATAGTCAGTTGTCAGTCGTCGGTTGTCCGTTGTCAGTGGTCAGTGGTCAGTTGTCAGCTGTCGCTACTGACCACTGGCAACTGGCAACTGACACCTCGTCCAGTGAATAATCAGTTGTCAGCCGTCAGTTGTCCGTTGTCAATTGTCGCTACTGACCACTGGCAACTGGCAACTGACGACTCGTCCAGCGATACACCAGCGCGCCGCCAACGCCCAGCAGACACAGGCCAGCACAGATCAGCAGCGTCCATGAGACGCCAATTGCGTTCGAGAGCGTGCCGATCAGAAAGCCGCCAATCGGCGTGGTGCCCGCGAACAGCAGCATATACAGCCCCATCACCCGGCCGCGCAAGGCATCCGGCACGCTGAGCTGCAGCAGCGAGTTCGCGCTGGTGGCGAATGTGATACCCGCGAAGCCAAGCGCAATCAGCAGCGCGCCCGAGAGCGCGAAGTTGGTCGAGAGCGCCACCGCGCCCAGCAGAACGCCGAAGCAGCCCGCGCCGATCACCAGTCGCCGCACATTGATCGTGCGGGTATAGGCAGTAGCAAGCGCGCCAACCAGTGAGCCAACCCCCAGAAACGCCGACAGCCCGCCGAAGCCGCTTGCGTCGGTGTGGAGTACGAAGCCGGCCAGCAGCGGCAGCACCACGCTGAAGTTATAGCCAAACGTGCCGATCGCGGCGACGATGATCATCACCAGCAGCACCGGCGGCGTACGCCAGACATAGGCGAGCCCCTCGACAATATTGCGGCCGGTCGAGCCGCGCTGTGCTGGCGGCGGGTTGAAGAACGCGCTGGGGTCCATCATCAGCAGCCCAACGATCACCGCGACAAAGCTGATCGCATTAAGGAATAGCGTCGGCGCGATGCCGATCTTGGCGATAATCAGGCCGGCCAGCGCCGGGCCGATGATCCGCGCGCCATTGAACAGCATTGAGTTGAGCGCCACCGCATTCACCAGGTGCTCGCGCCCGACCAGTTCGACCGCGAAAGCCTGGCGCGTCGGGTTGTCGATCGCGGTGATCACGCCCTGGATGGGCGCCAGCACATACACATGCCACAGCTGTATCGCGCCGGTAGCCACCAGCGCACCAAAGACCGCCGCCTGAATCAGCGCCGCGGTCTGCGTCACCAGGATCAGGCGGTGCTTGGGCCAGCGATCGCTGATCGCGCCGCCAAGCAGCGAAAGCAGCATGATCGGCAGAAATTGCAGCGTTGTCACCAGCCCCAGCGCGAAGGGCGACTGGGTGATCTGCAGCACCAGCCAGGCCTGCGCGGTGGTCTGCATCCAGCTGCCGGTCTGCGAGATCAGCTGGCCGATCCAATACAGCCGGTAATTGCGCACCTGTAGCGCCCGAAAGCCGCGCGCCAGGCCGCTGAGCCGGCCGGCTCGGCCGGACGCCGGCGCTTCAGCCGGCTCGGCTGGCCGCGTAATCTGTGGGTTAACGTTCGTCGCTCGCATCATATTCCTCTTGTGTCAGCACGCGGCGCAGGGCCGGCAGCGCCAGCCGCACCGCGGCAAGCTCTTTGTGGCTCAACTGCGCCATCAATGGCGCCAGGCGCCGGAGCGTCTGCGCGTCGGCGCGCTCGTAGTGCAATCGCCCATGGTCGGTTAATTGCAACATCGACTGCCGGCGGTCGCCCGGATCGGGCGCGCGCACGATCCAGCCGCGCTCGACCAACACCTGCACCAGCTCGCTCATCGACTGCGGGCTGACCCGGCGCTTCTTCGCCAGCGCGCTGAGCGTCAGCGGGCCGGCGGCGATCTGCGCGAGCACGCGAAACTGCGGCATGGTCGTGTCTTCGCCGGCCTCGCGGCGCACCTCCGCAGCGACGATCCGGTTCAGCAGCGGCAATACCGCCAGCAGCTCCTTGGTGGCCTCCAATGATGTGTCTGTACCCATAACAAACTCCTCAAGTATCCTGATAGTAAGGATACCTGATAATCTTGAAGTTGTCAAGTGTGCTTGCCCCAGCGCCAGCCGCGTCACCCGTAGTGCAATCAATCGCGCGAAACTACGTCAACATCGTGAAACGCAGTAAACGGGCGCTAACGTAAGCGGCGGGCGCATAAATGCATCAATCAATGATAAACGCAGTAATCAATGCGAAATGATGTAAATGAAGCAAAGCATGGGGAACAGCGGGAAACGATGGGACGCGGCGCACCCAGCGGAGTGGCAGCTGTACGGCAGCTGCTACACCAGCGCGACCAGGGGAGCCGCGCATAGCTCGGTAGCTGCTACACCAGCATGCCCAGCGGCGACTGTCCATAATAGCAAACAACTATCGCAGATAGCATTACTATCCGCCATCGTAAGTACTCCGCTTCGCTCGGCAGCTGTACGCGGTCGCTATCGGCGCGACCAAGGGTGACCAGCACCAGCCCGGCGGGGAAGGGCCGTAGCGTAACAGCTCTTCGCGATGTTATAATGTCACAAACTCGATATCGATACAAGGAGCATTGAATGGACACCACGGTTATTTTGGTAATTACTTTACTGGTGCTCGCCGTCGCAGTTGTCTTCCTAATTGTATTCCGCCGTGCGGGCGCAAATCAGCGGGGAGAAACAAAGATTGAAGGCCCGCTAGGGGTTAAGTTTGAGGCAAAAGCATCAAGTGATGAGCCGGCGATATCTCCGGGTATTCGCGTCAAGGATGCCGCATCCCGCCAAGGTGGATTGTTGGCAGAGGATAAAACAGGACGTGGTATCGATGCGGAGTCCGTTGATGTTCATAGCGATATTATTCTCTCCAATACCGATGAGGAGAAGAATCGCCCAAAATAGATTCCCCCACTTCTTTCTTGGGGGAACACGGCTCCATACAGGCAAGAGAGATATATGCTGGACGCGATGCCATTTTTGTTGCTGGTGGTCTTCTTGACAGAACACCGGCCGTCGCCCCGTTACACCAAATTCCTCCACCGCCCCCTGATTTCGTTGGTCGCATAATTGAGTCCAATTATCTACTACAAGCGTTCAGTCAAGGGTGCTCAATTTTTGGCATACAAGGACTTGGCGGCCAAGGAAAGACTGCTCTTGCATTGAAATTCGCTGAAAAATTAACAGTATCATTTCCTGATGCGCAACTATATTTTGATCTTCAAGGCGGATCGAATTCGCCCCGATCTATTCATGATGCTCTGTATCATGTTGTCCATTCTTATGTTCCAGATACTAAGGTAGACAGTCCTACAGAGTATCTGCGCAATCTATATTATACAGTTCTCCATCATCAAAATGCTATAATTCTAATGGATAATTTGCCTGATAATATTCAAATTGAGATGCTTATGCCTCCGAGTGGTTGTGTATTAATAACCACTTCGCGCTCTCGTTTGACTGCTCCTGGCATATTTGTCCAAGAACTTCACATTATCTATGTCTTTTCCTAGTTTCGATTCCTCCATGGCTGCATCGCTCCTAAGCATGAGCGAAGACAACACTAGAGAATTGTTGAGAGGGCTAGTCAAGAAGAACTTAGTGGAATGGAATCCATTGACATTGCAATATGGTCTTCACGACCTAGTACGTCTCTTTTTGCTTGCTATGCTAACAGAAACTGATAAAGAGTTTTTGAAAACTGTTGCTTTTAAACCTGGGCAATGCTCTAAGCCGCGCGTCCGAAATATCGTCGCTATGATGCTTGATGTTCTTCGCCTAGATAATCGTCAATCATTGGAATTGACTCATCCAGACTATTGGGCAACTCGTATTGAGCCGGGGTCATTTGTTATGGGTAGTGATGATTACCCATTCGAGAATGACCCAGAAAGACCCGCTTTTATTTACACCATTCATCACCCGTACTCACTAGGACGATATCCTGTCACTAATCGTCAATATCACCTTTTCATTAGTGATCTGTTGCGGCAGCATAAACAAGAAGAAGCAAAATCACACCAGCTATGGGATTGGAATAACGCAAATGAAAGGGTGCGTTTGCCGACTGAACCCGAGTGGGAACGTGCCGCTGCATATCCGGTATCCTTGCCCGTAGATAGTCCGGGTTTTGGTCGTCATAAATATCCGTGGGGTAATTGGCGAAGTTTTGCACTGCACACAAACAAGAATGAAACAGCTGAATTAGGGCAATGGGATAATATAGATGAGCAAGATGAACATTGGTTTGAAGAAGAAGATCTCCTTGCCAATGTAGCGCGCATGGGTTTCATCGGCAATGATCTTTACGTGGACGACTCGGACGCTACGTGGCAATTAGGGAAATCTGCGGTTGGTATTTTTCCGCATGGTGTCGCAGATTGTGGCGCGGAAGAATTAACAGGAAATGTAGAAGAATGGTGTGAGAATCCATTTATGCGTTATCCATTGTCGGAAGAAATCGAGACAGAAGACGTGCATACGCGAGAAGATTTAATTGTTCCACTACATACGCACATATCGGACGAAGAGACGGTGATAACACAAACGAGGTTATATATACTTCGAGGATGTGGAACCCATAGAGGTTTAGGAACAAACGATACCTGCGCATTCCGTGGTACCCCCATGCCATATGAAAGTGCCGGTAACGACTACGGTTTTCGACTTGTGCGTATCTACGATGAAAAACCCTTGCATTCGCAGTAGAACACTCACTACAAGAAGCAACGCCATTTAGAGTGGCTTTTGTACTTATTTAATACTTTGTATACTATTTGGCAAGATTCACGGCAGTTGCGCCAGCCCAATTAATCCAATATTGTTCCCGCTGGTCAAAGAACTGCCGTGGGCTATCGCGCGTAATAGCTTCCAGCGGGATAATGACAAACCGCTCCCCTTGATTGTACGCTTCCTGCAATGGCGTATTGTGATGCACGTTGCGGCGTAAACTGCCGATGTGCTCACGCCAGCGGCGTAATATCGTTGTGCGTGTTTGGCCGACATAGCGTGTTCCCTGATTGCCGATCGCCAGATAAGGTAGTGTCGCATGCAGCACTCCCGTGGGCGCGGTCCGCCCGGCGCACTGGCCGGCGGCACCGTACCGTTCGGATGGTGCCAGGGCCATGTCGTTTTTTGCCGCCCCGCACGCCCTGAACTATTGAACTTTTATAAATTAATCGG
>WNGF01000562.1_pt1 | contig 87486 bp, 96 predicted proteins | sample 5400641 | NCBI WGS metagenome assembly WNGF01 (sample SAMN13153371, study PRJNA577476) | soil metagenome | isolation source: 80 cm soil or saprolite under grassland replicate 2 | place: USA:California | collected 2016-06-15 | reverse complement strand
TCACCCCGGCGGTGTCGATCATGCTCGGTCTGAGGGAAGTGCTGAAGATGATCGAGGCCGAGGGACTCGACAATGTCTTCCGCCGCCACGAGCGACTGGCCCGCGCCACCCGCTCGGGTGTGGAGGCGCTGGGCCTCGAGCTCTTCGCCAAGGCGGCGCCGAGCCCGGCCCTGACGGCCGTGGTCGCACCCAAGGGCGTCGATAGCGAAAAGGTCCTCTCGGTCTATTCGACCTCGTTCAATATCACCATCGCGGGTGGGCAGGGGGAAATGAAGGGCAAGGTCTTCCGTCTCGGCCATATGGGCTATGTGGGCGACTTCGACGTCGTCACGGCACTGGCCGCGCTGGAGCAGGTGCTCCAGGAGCTCGGCCACCCCGTGGACTTCGGCGCCGCGGTCCGCGCTGCCCAGAAGGTCTTCGCCGAGCGTCCCTGACCCCAAAGGCGTCCCCCGACCGGCTCACGCGGTCGGGGGAAGCTGGGCTCCTCCTGATAGGCAATCAGTAGCGGGTCACTCCTCAACTTCGGCGGGCGGCCGCGGGACCCGCCGATCACGAGGACACTGTGATAGAGTTCAGACCGAAGGCCATGGTGGGCACCGCCGCGCCAACGCTGACGCCGAGGCAGGAACTCCTCCTCGCCTATATCGCTGCCGGACCCGAGGAGGTGGACCCCATCCGAATCGTGAAGGGCCTCTTCGTCTTCTGCCAGGAGGTTCCACGCAAGTGGGTCGGCGACCGGGAGCTGTACGAGTTCGAGCCCTACAACTGGGGTCCGTTCTCTTTCGACCTCTACCGCGACCTGGAGGTGCTGAAGGCGGCTGGGTTGGTGGTGGCCAGCGAGCACCCGGCCAGCTCGTTGAAGCATTACGTCGTGACGGGCCTCGGTGAGGAGTACGCCACCCGGATTCGGAAGGCGCTGCACCCCCAAGCGATTCACTATCTCGAAGAGCTTCGGAAGAGCCTGCTCTCGATGGACTTCAACACCCTGTTGCGCGTCATCTACAAGAAGTACCCGGAGTTCGCGGTAAACAGCGTCTTCGGCCACTGAGCCCGCCCCCCGTCTCCGATGACCCTGATCGCAGGCATCGTCTGCCAGGACGGAGTGGTCTTCGCGGCTGACAGCGCGAGCAGCGACACCACGGCTCAGACGAAGCAGCCCTACGAGAAGATCAGGCGCCTCGGACAGCATCGCATCCTGTATGCCGGGTCGGGTGATGTCGGTCTGCTTCAGAAGATCGACGAGGCCCTGAACGGGTTCCCCCAGCGGGACCGCCTCCGCCGCATCTGCCAGGAGTTGAAGGTGCGGATCGTTCCCGAGCAGCGGGAGGCGGTAAAGTTTCACTCCCCGTACCCAGCCCAGGGTTTCAACGTCCCACCGGAAGCCGTCTTCCTCTTCGCGGGCATCTCCGAGGGTCGCCCGTGGCTGCTGGAGATCGAGAAGGATGGCCGCGACACGGCCTACGACCAGACGATGGGGAACTTCGCCGCCATCGGCAGCGGCAAGCCGTGGGCGCAGGCTACCTTTCGCCCGTATCTCCGCACGGCCCGTGACCTCCGCCTCGGAACGATCCTCGCCTACCGCGTGCTGGACGACGCCATCGCGCTTTCCATGGCTTTCCTCGCCCCGCCCATCCACATCTGGAAGATCCCGGTCGAGGGTGATCCGTCCGAGGTCAGCGCGGAAGAGATGGCACAGTTGAAGGACCTCCGGGAGGTGTGGCGAATCATGGAGGTAGAGATCCTGGGGCAGCTCGAACCTAAGGCCGCCCCGGTGCCCGAGCACGAGCCCGAGTTGCCGGAGCCCAATCAGGCGGCGCCTCCGGCACCCGCCGGAGAAACCGGGCACGGTTAGTGAACAACGGCTGCGATCAGGGCGGCAGCCGGTTCCAGCATGGTTCCAACGCAGGCCGATGCAGGGCGACGCAGGCCGACATCGGGTCATGGCTCTTGTGTCTGGTTGCGGGGGTTTACGTCGGGCTGCGTCGGATCGGGGGGCGGCGGGGTTGGTGTAGAATCTCCTTCTGGCCATGTCACTGAGACTTTTCCTTCTCCGGCATGCGGAAACCGACTGGAACCGGGAACGCCGGTACCAGGGGTGGCAGGACATTCCCCTGTGCGAGGCGGGGCGGATCCAGGCGGAGGCGGCGGCCCGCCGGTTGTCGGGCGCACGGCTTGCGGCGGTATGGTCGAGCCCACAGCAGCGCGCCCGTGACACGGCGGCCGCCATCGCCTCGCCGCATGGACTCGAGGTCCACACGCACGAGGCGTTCAAGGAGATGGGCTTCGGCCCATGGGAGGGGCTCACGGTGGACGAGGCTCGAGCCCGCTTTCCCGATTCATACCAGGCCTGGACCGAGGCGCCGCATGTCGCCACCTGGCCGGGTGCGGAGAGCCTCGCCCAGGTTCGGGCGCGCGTGCTCGCGGGGCTGACCGAGCTCCGGGCTGGCTATGGCGGGCAGACGGTGTGCCTGGTGGCGCACGGGATCTCGAGCCGCGTGCTCGTCCTCGAGGCCCTCGGGCTCGGCCTGGATCGGCTCTGGTCGCTCCAGCTCTCCTCGACCGGGATCTCCGAGCTCGAGTTCCGCGACGACTGGACAGCCGTGCACCGCATGAACACCCTCATGCACCTCGATCGTGTGCCGGCGGCGCGGCCATGACCACCGAGCGCAAGGCTCAGCAGACGCAGCTGCCCACGGGCGCCAAGATCTACCTGCCCGGCGAGGCGGCGCAGAAGCGCGCCGTCGAGGAGCGGCTGTTCGGCGTCTTCCGGAAGTGGGGGTACCGAGAGATCGTGACGTCCGCCTACGAATATTTCGACGTGCTCTCGCAGGGGACGGATGCGGCGCTGCAGGAGCGGATGTTCAAGCTCGTGGACCGCGAGAGCGGCCGCTTGCTCGCGCTCCGCGCGGACGTGACGCCGCAGATCGCGCGCATCGTCGCAACGCGGATGCGGGACGAGCCCAAGCCGCTGCGCCTGGCCTACGTGACCAATGTCTTCCGCTACGACGAGCCGCGCGTCGGGCGGTATCGCGAGTTCTACCAGGCCGGCGCCGAGCTGCTCGGCCTGCCGAATCCCGAAGGCGATGCCGAGATGATCGCGATGACCGTCGAGGGCCTTGCCGCCCTCGGACTCGGCCAGTTCCAGATCGATGTGGGCCAGGCCGAGTTCTTCCGCGGCATCCTCGAGGACCTGTCCGTGGACGAGGCGGCGGCGCGCGCGCTCCGCACGGCGCTCGGCCACAAAGACGTCTCCGCGCTCGAGCGGCTGGTGGGCGAGCTGCGGGTGCCGGCCGCGGTCACCGAGCTGCTGCTGGCGCTTCCGACCCTCTACGGCCGGGGCGACGTGCTGGACCGCGCGGAGCGCCTCGTCAAGAACGCGCGGTCGGAGGCGGCGCTCGGCAATCTCGCCGAGGTCTACCGGCTCCTGCGCGCCTACGGGCTGGCCGACACCGTCCTGCTCGACCTGGGCGAGGTCCGCGGCTTCGACTACTATTCGGGCGTGCACTTCGAAGCGTATGTCTCGGGCCTCGGCGCGCCGCTGGCCGGCGGCGGGCGCTACGACCAGATGCTGGCGCGCTTCGGCTACGATTGTCCCGCCACCGGCTTTGCCTTCGAGGTGGGCCGCGCGCTGCTGGCCATGGAATCGCAAGGCGTGGGCCCGCCGCCGCCGGCCGCTGACTTCTTCGTCATCGACTTCACCCCCGACAAGACGCGGGCGCTGGCCCTCTCACGCCGCTTCCGCGATCTGGGGGCGGCCGTGGCGCGGGACATCCTGAGCCGGCCGCTCGAGGAGTCGCTGGCCTACGCGCGTCACCAGCGAGTGCGCTGGGCGCTGGTGATCGGCACGCCCGGGCTCGGACCCGACCAGGTCGGCGTGCGAGACCTGGTCGAAGGCCACGAGCGCGTCGTGCCCGCGGCGGAGCTCCTGGCCGATCCGGCCCGCCACTTCCCTGGCTTCCCGAATGGACCGGCAGGGGAGGCGCGCCGTGCCTAATATCGTCGTCGTGGGCGCCCAATGGGGCGACGAGGGCAAGGGCAAGGTCGTGGACGTGCTGACCCCGCACGTGGACGTCGTGGTGCGATATCAGGGCGGCAACAACGCGGGTCATACCGTCGTGGTGGGCAAAGAGAAGTTCGTGCTTCAGTCCATCCCGTCGGGCATCCTGCACCCGGGCCGCCGCTGCGTGATCGGCTGCGGGGTGGTCATCGACCCCGCCTCGCTGATCGAAGAGATGGAGTCCCTCGTCCAGCGGGGCGTCACGCTGGACGGCAACCTCTACATCTCGAAGAACGCCCACCTGATCATGCCCTATCACCCGGCGCTGGACCGCGCCAGCGAATCCAAGGCCGGCAAGCGCCGCATCGGCACCACGGGCAAGGGCGTGGGGCCCGCGTACGCGGACAAGGCCGCGCGCGTCGGCATCCGCATGGCCGACCTGCTCGACGAGCGGCTCTTCCGCGAAAAGCTCGAAGCCAACGTGTTCCAGAAGAACCGGCTGCTGCGGGAGATCTACGACACCGAGACGTTCACGGTCGACAGCATCCTGCACCAGTACCTGCGCTACGCGGGCTGGCTCGCGCCGTACATCACCGACACGGCGCTGCTGCTCTCGCGCTGGATCGACGCGGGCCACTCGGTGCTCTTCGAGGGCGCCCAGGGGACCATGCTGGACCTCGATCACGGCACCTACCCGTTCATCACCTCGTCGAGCACGACGGCGGGCGGCGCCTCCACCGGCACCGGCATCCCGCCGACCAAGATCGACGGCATCCTCGGCATCTCCAAGGCCTACTGCACGCGTGTGGGCGGCGGGCCCTTTCCCACCGAGCTGCACGGCGAGATGGCGGAGCTCCTGCGCCGCCGCGGCAATGAGTTCGGCGCCGTGACGGGGCGGCCCCGGCGGTGTGGCTGGGCCGACGCGGTCGCCCTGCGCTACGCGGCTCGGATCAATGGCTTCGACACCATCGCGGTGACCAAGCTCGACGTGCTCGACGGCTGCGAGACCGTGCAAATCTGCACCGGCTATCGCTACCGCGGCGAGATCCTCACGGATTTCCCCGAGGAGGAGCGCATCTGGCACGAGGCCGAGCCCGTGTACGAGGAGATGTCGGGCTGGCAGAGCCCGACCCACGGGATGCGCGATGACGCGGACCTTCCGACCAAGGCGCGGGAGTATCTCGACCGCCTCTCCGAGCTGGTCGGCGTGCCGTTTTCCCTCATCTCGACCGGCGCCGTCCGGGACGAGACTATTCTGCTGGCGGACTCGGTGCTCGCGCGCTGGTTCCCCGGCCTTCGGAGCGCGTTCTCGGGACGCTGACAGCGACCCCGAACCACGCGCGTCGACTTCCCGCGGAGCTTGGCATGGCATTCAAGGTCCTGATCGCCGACGACGAGGCCACCGCCCGGAAGGGGCTGGCCGGGCTCTTGACCGGCTGGGGCTACGAGGTGGAGGAGGCCGCCGACGGCGAGGAGGCCTTCCAAAAGGCCGCCGCCTCGCTGCCCGCCGTCGTGATCTCGGATCTCGTGATGCCCAAGCTCGATGGGCTCGGCCTGCTCAAGGCGCTGCAGCGCGAGCTGCCCTTCGCCAGCGTGATCCTGTTGACGGGGCAGGGGAGCATCGACAGCGCCGTGGCCGCGATGAAGGAAGGCGCCTACGACTACCTGACCAAGCCGGTGGACGCCACCCGGCTCAAGCTCCTCATCCCCAAGGCTGCCGAGAAGGGTGAGGCGCTGCGCGAGGTCGTGATTCTGCGTCGGCGGGTGCGCCAAGTCTGGGGCCTCGGCAAGCTGGTCGGCACTAGCGCGGCCATGCAGGAGGTGTACCGGCTGATCGAGATGGCCGCGCCCACTCCGGCGCCCGTGCTGATCTCGGGCGAGAGTGGCACGGGGAAAGAGCTCGTGGCGCGCACGCTGCACGAGCTGTCGCCGCGCGGACACAGCCCCTTCGTCGCGGTCAACTGCGCCGCCATTCCGGAGACCTTGCTCGAGAGCGAAATCTTCGGCCACGAGAAAGGCGCCTTCACCGGAGCGCTCGAGCGCCATCCGGGCTGCTTCGAGCTTGCGCATCAGGGTACACTCTTGCTCGACGAGATCGCCGAGATGAACCCAGGCACACAGGCCAAGTTCCTTCGCATCCTCCAGGACGGGGCCGTGCGGCGCCTGGGCGGCAAGCACGAGATCTCGGTGGATGTTCGCGTGCTGGCCGCCACGAACAAGGATCCGGTCAAAGCCCTGCGGGACGGAAGCTTCCGCGAAGATCTCTTCTATCGGCTTAACGTTGTGAGCATGTCGATTCCGCCGCTGCGCGAGCGGCCCGAGGACATTCCGGTGCTGGTCCAGGCCTTCCTCGAGGAGTTCAACGCGAAATACGACAAGCACATCCGCTCGGTCGACGATGCCGTGCTCAGGACGCTGACCGCCCATTCGTGGCCCGGCAATATCCGTCAGCTTCGCAACGTCCTGGAGCGGGCGGCGATCGTCTGCGATGGCGACCTGATCACGGCCGCGCACCTGCCGCCCGAGCCCGTCCCGCGCGCCGAGGGCGGGCCGGCGGAGGGCCCCGACAGCGTCACGTTCCGCGTCGGCACGAGCCTCGACGACGCGGAAAAGGGGCTGATCCTCAAGACGCTGGCCTGCAACGGCAATAACAAGACGCGGGCGGCCGAGGTCCTCGGCATCAGCCTGAAGACCCTGCATAACAAGCTGAAGGCGTACGGCGGCTAGCATGCGCCTCGGGGTTGGCTTCAAGGAAGCCCTCGCCGTCACCCTCCTCACCTTCCTCGTGGTGGCCACCACCACGGCGGTGCACCTCTCTCAGCTGACACGCGTGGTGGTCCAGGAGGCCTCGCGCCAGGCCAGTCTGGTCGCCCAGCAGATCTACGCGCAGAGCGCCCAGGCGCTCTCGCGCACGCCGGGGAGCACCCCGCGGGACGTGCTTCGCCGGGACCGCGATCTCCGCAGCCTGCTGGACGCCAGCGTGGGTTATTCACCGCATCTGCTGTACGCCTTCATCATGGACCAGACGGGCAAGACTCTCCTCCACACCGAGCGGCCGCGCGAGGGCACGCTCGCCGTGCCGCGGCGGAGGCTCAACGAGCTGCTCGAGGTCGATCCGCTCAGCCGCCTCATGGCCCTCTACGGCGGCAACCAGACCTTCGAAGTCGTGCTGCCGATCAAGCTCAACGAGCAGCCCTTCGGCAGCATCCATCTCGGGGTGTCCACGGTCCTGCTCCGGCGGGAGCTCAACGACGCGCTCCGGCAGAGCATGACGCTGGCCGCCATTGCGCTGCCGCTGGCGTGGTTGGCCGCCATGGCGCTGGCCCGGCTCATCCGGCGGCCCCTCCGCATCTTGACCGCGGAGATGGATCGCCTGCGGCGCGGCGAGTTCGACGTCGGCGGCGGCCTTGAAGGCGGCGATGAGTTTCAGGAGCTGGCCGGCCAACTGCAGCGCCTCGGCCGGGAGCTGCAGGCCGACCGCATCGCGACGCTGAGCGAGAAGGCCCGCCTCCAACACGTGGTGAATCAGCTCGAAGACGGCGTGATCTTCCTCAATGCCGACCGCCGGGTGCTCTTCTTCAATCACGCGGCGGAATCCGTGGTGGGTCGCCCCCTCGAGCAGGTGGTGGGCGAAGGGCTCGACGATCTCCTGGATGACGCCCACCCGCTGCGCTCGCTCCTGGATGATGCCTTTGCAGGCGGCGGGGGCGCCCGCAACGCGACGCTGCTGCTGCCCCAGGACGGCCGGCCGAAGGAGTTTCTCGTCTCGGTCGTCTTCATGCTGGACGCAAACCAGATGATGGGAGCGGCGATTCTCCTGAAGGATCTGGAATCGGTCAAAACGGTCCAGTCTCTGGTGAGCTACTCGGCCAAGCTCGCCGCCCTGGGGCGCCTGACCTCGGGTGTCGCTCACGAGGTGAAGAACCCGTTGAATGCCATGATGATCCATCTCGAGGTGCTCAAGGAGCGTCTTGACTCCGCCACACCCGAAGTCCAGGAAAGCCTGGAAGTCATCGGCAGCGAGATCCGGCGGCTCGACCGCGTGGTGCAGGGCTTCCTGCGCTTCATGCGGCCGCAAGAGCTCGTCATCAAGCCCGTGGATCTCAACAGCCTGCTCCAGAGCCTCGGGGCTCTCCTCGAAGCCGAGTGGCAGACGCAGGGCATCCGGCTGGCCTACGAGCTCGACGCGTCCCTGCCGCCGGTCGGGGCCGACGAGGAGCTGCTGCGCCAGGCCTTCCTCAACATCCTGCAGAATGCCGGCCAGGCCATGCCGCGCGGCGGCGTCGTCACGATCAGGACGGCGCGCGACGGCCGCGAGACGGCCCGGGCCGAGATCGTGGACGAGGGCGTGGGCATCGCGTCCGAGGATCTGGAGCGGATCTTCAAGCTCTACTACACGACCAAGACCGATGGCAGCGGCATCGGGCTCTCCGTCGTCTACCGAATCGTCCAGCTCCACGACGGGATGATCGACGTGCAGTCAGAATTGGGCCGCGGCACCACCGTCGCGGTCCGGCTGCCGCTGAGGTAGCGGGCGTGCGCGCCGTCGCGCTCGTGCTCCTCGTTGCGCTGGCGCTGTCCGGCTGCGTGACGATCAAGGAGATCTTCTCGACGACCCCGCCCCCGCCGCCGGTGGAGCCCCCGCCGCCTCCGCCGCCCGCCGTGCTCTCGCCCCAAGTCGGCTCGGAGCAGGAGCGGCAGCTTCACCGAGAGGCGCAAGACCGCATCGACCGCACGGAGCGCCTGCTGAGCCAGATCGATCCAAAGCGCCTGGCCGGGCAACAGCAGGAAAGCTATCAGACGATTCAGAGCTTCCTGGCCAAGGCCAAGGAGGCTCTGTACGCCCGCGACGTGCAGCGCGCCTTGACCCTGGCGGACAAAGCCCATGTGCTCGCCGGCGAGCTGACGCGCAGGAATCGCTGAGAGTTATGTAAGGGTTACCCGGCAGCGGGTAACTCTTTCCCAGGCAATACCGGTCATTCATCCCGCCTGCCCCCTAAGTTCCTGAAAGTAGGGAAGTCCTCGATCTCCGCGCATGGCACGGCGGTTGCCGACGAAGTAACAGGTTTTTTGAATTCCACCCGAGCAGGAGGGGAACTATGCGAAACGGGCTGACCGTTGGTTCATTGGTCGCGCTGACGGCCCTTCTCGCGACCGCATGCGTGGTCGAACCGCCGGCGGGCGCTCGGCCCGCGCCGCTCGTCGGCCTGATGCCCGGCGACGCGCGCGCCGTCCAGTACGGCGCGACGGGGCGGGAGGTGCTCGATCACCCGGCGCTGCGCGCGAAGATTATCGGGCTATTTGGTCCCGATTGGAGACCGTCCGTTGAAAGTGGCGGGAAGCTGGCGCTCGGGGCCGAGGCGTTCTTCGCGCGCACCGCTCCGCCGCAGCTGGTGCGCATGGAGGGGGCCAATTACATCGCGGTGACAGGCTGCATGCCCAGCGCCTGCGCTGGCTACCGCGGCCTCGTCCTGATCCGCGAGGACAGCGAGCTGCTTCTGGCGCGCGTGGACGAGGGCGGCTACGCGCATTATTACGCTTGGGGGACTCCGGCGACGCGCGCGACCGTCGGGCCGACGGTCGTCGACAGCGCGTGGCGGGCGCTCGAGCGGGCCAGCCCATCGCGATGGGCGGCCGCGCGTTGACGGGGCGGAGCGACCACAGTATGATGCGACTAACCTTTCCTCTTCGGCGCTCCTCGCCCAGGGCGTCAGTGTGGAGCGATCGACGTGAGCAATGATCTCCAGCGCATCCTCGCGTGGCTGACCGACTGGCTCGGGGGCGGCGGTGGCCTGCTGCTCATGACCGACTACGACGGCACGCTCACGCCCATCGTCTCCGATCCCGCCGACGCCGATCTCGATCCCGACGTGCGCGAGCACCTCGCGACGCTGGGCCAATCCCCGCAGGTGCGCATCGCCATTATTTCCGGCCGCGACTTGGCCGACGTCCGCCGCCGCGTTGCGCTGCCGGAGCTCATCTACGCCGGTTGCCACGGGCTCGAGATCGAGGGCCCGGACTTCACGTTCAGCCATCCCGAGGCCGAGGCGCAGCAGGAATTTGTGCGCACCGTCGGCGAGACGCTCAGCCGCCGCGCGCCGAGCGTCGAGGGCATGCGCGTTGAGCCCAAACGGCTGGCGGTCGCGGTCCATTATCGCGATGTCGCGGCCGACGAGATGCGCCGCGTGGAGATCGAGCTGGCCCGCGCCATCCAGCGGCCGGGCAGCCGGCTCAAGGTCTTTCACGGCACCAAGGTGCTCGAGATCCTTCCCCAGGTCGGCTGGAACAAGGGCCACTGCGCGCTGTGGCTGCGGGACCGGCTGATGCGCGAGCTCGCCACCCCCGCCATGGTGTTCTACATGGGCGACGACTGGACGGACGAGCTCACGTTCGAGGCGCTCGCGGGCCAGGCCATCACGGTCCGCGTCGGCGCCGGGGACACGCCCTCCAAGGCTGACTACCGGCTCGACAGCGTGGCCGAAGCCCAGGCGCTGGTGGCGGCCTTGGCCAGCGTGGCGCCGCCGCGGGGCGGGCGATGAGATTCACCCTCCGGCTCGTCGCCGCCATCTGGCTGTCGACGCTGGCCGTCGTGGCGGCGTTCGCGTATCTGCAGATGATCGACGAGCGCCACCGGCTCACGCAGGACCTCGAGCGCCGGGCCGTGCTGCTGGGCGAGGGACTGAAAGAGGTCGTGGAGCCGGCCCTGGGGCGCAGCTCACGCGGGCCGCTCGAACGCACGCTCAAGCGATTCGCCCGGCGGGATCAGGGTCTCGCCGTGTACGACAAGGTCGGCACGCCGCTGGCGGCCACGCCCGAGATCGCCGCGACGCTGCCGGAGCCCGTTCCTCAGGTGACCGCGGCCCTCGCCTCGGGCACGGTTCAGCAGGGCTTCACCCGCGAGGGCGGCCGCCGGATGTTCGTGTACGCGAGCCCCATCCTGCGCGACGAGCGTCCCGTGGCGGCGCTCGTGATCTATCTCGACGCCGCCCCGGTCACGCGGGCCGAGTGGGCGATCTGGCGCCAGAACGGCGTTCGCTTCCTCGCGCTGGCCATCGTGCTGTCCGGAATTGCCATGCTCGTGGTCCGCTTCAGCATCACCCGGCCGCTGGCCCGGATGACCCGGTGGACGCGGGCGCTGCGGCGCGGGCATCCCATCGAGCCTCTCGAGGTGGGCGACCCGGGGCTCTTCGGTCCCATCACGCGCGAGGTCTCGGTGCTGGCCAAGAGCCTGCAGCGGGCGCGGGCGGCGGCGGAGGAAGAGGCGGCCCTGCGGCTCATGGGGCAGAGCCTCTGGACGGAGGAGCGCCTCAAACAGTTCGTCAAGCTGCGGCTCGGGGAGCAGCCCCTGATCGTCGTCTCCAACCGCGAGCCGCTCCGTCACGTGTGGAAGGACGGGCGGATCCGCGCCGAGGTCCCGGCCAGCGGGCTGGTGACGGCCATGGATCCGGTGATGCGGGCCTGCGGCGGGGTGTGGGTGGCCCAGAGCAGCGGCGACGCCGATCACGAGACCGCCGATTCGCGCGGCCGGCTGCGGGTCCCACCCGACGATCCCCGCTACATGCTGCGGCGGGTGTGGCTGTCCAAGGCCGAGGAGGACGGCTACTACTACGGCTTCGCCAACGAAGGCATCTGGCCGCTCTGCCACATCGTGCACACGCGGCCGCAGTTTCGGCCCGACGACTGGGCCCACTACCGCGCGGTCAACGAGAAGTTCGCCTCCGCCGTGCTGGAAGAGATCGCGGGCACCGAAGCGCCTCTCGTGCTCATCCAGGACTACCACTTCGCGCTGCTGCCGGCGCTGATCAAGCGCGAGCGGCCGGACGCCCGGACGGCGATCTTCTGGCACATCCCGTGGCCGAACTTCGAGGCTTTCGGCATCTGTCCGTGGCAGCAGGATCTGCTCCAGGGCATGCTCGCGGCGGATCTCATCGGCTTCCATACCCAGTACTACTGCAACAATTTCCTCGATACCGTGGAGCGCACCATCGAGGCGCGGCTGGACTGGGAGCACTTCGCCGTGACGCGGGGCCAGCACGTCACCTATGTCAAGCCGTTCCCGATCAGCGTGGCGCCGGACTTCGTCGAGAACCCGCCCAAGCTCACCCGCGGGGCCCTCCTCGACCACCTGGGCCTGCCGCCCGTGGAATTCCTGGGGGTGGGCGTGGAGCGCCTGGATTACACCAAGGGGCTGCCGGAGCGGTTCCGGGCGCTGGGGCGGTTCTTCGAGCGCTTCCCAGAGTATCGGAAGCGGCTCGTCTTCGTGCAGCTGGCGGCGCCGAGCCGCAGCACGATCCCGCGCTACCAGCAGCTCGAGGCCGAGGTCGAGGCGACGGTCCGGGAGATCAACGGCGCCTTCCAGAGCAACGGCTGGCGGCCCATCGTCTACCTCAAGCGGCACCACGAGCACCGCGAGATCTGGCCCTTCTACCGCTTCGCGGACTTCTGCATGGTCACCTCGCTGCACGACGGCATGAACCTGGTCGCCAAGGAGTTCATCTCGGTCCGGGAGGACGACGACGGCGCCCTCATCCTCAGCCAGTTCACGGGAGCCTCCTCCGAGCTGCGGGATGCCCTGCTCGTGAACCCGTACGATCTGGACGGCGTCGCCGAAGCCATTCGGCACGCGGTCTCCATGCCGCCCGAGGAGCGCCGCGCGCGCATGGCCCGGATGCGTGGCGCCGTCCGCGAGCACAATATCTATCGGTGGGCGGGCCTGCTGCTCAGCGAGCTCTCACAGATCCCGGAAGAGGCGGCCGTCGGCGCCGCCTCGACGTCCGCCCGCGAGCTCACGAGCCACGATGAGCCACGATGAGCCCACGATGAGGAGGATGCGCGATGAAAAAGGTGCGCGACATCATGCGGTCGGGATTCCTCTTCATGGTCCAGCGTGACGCGATGGTGACCGAAGCCGTCCGCGTCATGGCCAAGCACAATGTCGGCATCGTCTCGGTCGTGGACGGCGATCGGCTGGTGGGGGTGTTCTCCGAGCGCGACGTCGTCCGGCGCGTCGTGGACCAGGGTCTGGATCCCTCGCGGACCCCGGTCAGCGAGGTCATGACGAGCGAGCTCGTGGTGGCCGATCCCGACGAGGACTACCAGTCGGCCATGCACAAGATGGATCAGGCCAATATCCGCCACCTACTCGTGGTCAAGGACGGACGAATGCTGTCCATGATCTCGGTCCGGGACCTGATCCGGGTAGACATGCACGACAAGGGCGAGGAGCTGCGCTACCTCAGGGAGTACCTCTACCAGGTGCCGCCCGAGGTGCCCGTGTCGCGGACCGACGCCTAGCAGGCCGCTGAAAAAGGCCCATCTGCTTCGTTGGCTCGGTCGCCGCCGCCCTCAACGTACAGCAAGTACGCCTCGGGCAGCGGCCTCCCTCGCCGCCTCGCATCTGGACCTTTTTGATCGGCCCGCCTAGTGTCCTGAGTCGAAAGATCGCGGACGATTCGCCGGGTGGGGCCGGGCCGCTCCCCCCGGAACACGCTGCGTTGCGCCCCAGCGCGCCCACTTTTCAGGGCCACGAGAGCACGGGTTGCTGCCACCCCAGCACGCAGAAGCTACGGTTTCGGTGAGAGCGGCACCGGCCCCTCCCTCCAGCTCGGGTACGCGGACTTCCGACTCACCACACTCACAGGCCGCTAAAGAAGGCTGGCCTGCGAGTTTTTCCGCATCCAGCTAGTCGCCTAGTCCTGATCCACCAGCAGCGTGACTGTCACGCGCCGCTTCTTTTCGTCGGCCTGCCCACGATCGGCGATGGGCCCGAACCCAATGGACTGAATCCGCGACAGCTGGATGCCATTCTGGGCGAGGTACCGGCGGACGGCCTCGATGCGGCGCCAGCTGAGCTGGTAGTTGTAGTCGACCGTGCCCTTGGGATCGGTATAGCCCTCGAGCGCCGCGATCAGGCCCGGATTGGCCTTGAGCTCCTTGACCAGGCCGAGCAGCGCCGTCTGCGCCCCGTCCGTCAGATCCGACTTGTCGAAGCCGAAGTAGATCTCCATGCTCTCCACGATCTTCTGGTTGTGGCGGTTGGCCCAGAGCCGCGTGAGGCGCTGATCGACGCCATGGGCTTTGTCATACGCGGTATCCGCGCGGCCGCGGACCTCGCCGACCTGAGTAGAGACTCCCTCGACGCGGCCCTCGACCTGGCCGAACCGCTGGTCCACCTCGGCCTGCCGCTTCGTGAACAGCTCCTGCACCCAGTTCTTCGTGGCGCAGCCCGAGGTGAGAAGCAGCACGGCCGGCAGCATGAGCCCCATCGCCATCCGTCGCATAGACGCCCCCCTTATATGGAAGTGGTCCAGTGTCCGGAGCCGAATCGGGCGTGAAGGCTTGCAAGGGTCGCGCCACCAGGAAGGGAGATCGCCCTGCTGCGCGCGCCCAAGGATTTTGAAGATATCGAGCGCCGTCGAGCCAGCCGAGGCGAGGGAATCGCGTAAACCTTACACGACCGCGCTGTAACCCTTACACCACTGGCGCCAGCGCGTCACTCTCGAAGCGCTCCTGCCAAGACCCCTCGGAGCAGAAAGCGCTGCAGGCCCACCACGATCAGAATGGGCGGCAGGCTGGCCAGAACCGAGGCCGCCGCGATATCGCCCCACGGCACCTCGAAGACGCCGGGGAAGAGAGCCAGGGCGACGGGCACGGTGCGGCTGGCCTCGGTGGCGGTGAAGGTATAGGCGAAAAGGAACTCGTTCCAGCTCATGAGGAAGGTCAGCAGCGCGGCCGAGGCCAGCGCGGGCGCGGTGAGCGGCAGGATGATCCAGCGCAGAGTCTGGAGCCGATTGGCCCCGTCCAGGGCGGCTGCCTCCTCGACCGCTTCCGGCACCTCGCGGAAAAATCCCACGAGCAGCCAGATGACCAGAGGCAGCGCGAACGACGTATTGGCAAGGACGAGCGCCATCCAGGTATCGCGAAGCGCCAAGGCCCGCATCAGGAGATAGAGCGGGCTCACCGTCGCGATCTGAGGGAAGGCGGTGCTCGCCACGATGGCGAGCATGAGGGCGCCTTTGCCGCGAACCGGCAGTCGGGCCAGCGCGTACGCGCCCAGCGGGCCGAGCACGACCGCGACGGCGGTCGTCAGGGCGGCGACGCCGAGGCTATTGACCAGCGCCCGCGGCATCACGCTCTTCGCCCAAACCGCGGCATAATGCGCCAGCGTCAGCCGCGCCGGCAGCAGGGGCGGCAGGGTTAGCAGCTCGGCGTCCGGCTTGAACGATGTCAGCACCTGCCAGAAGAAGGGCACGGCGTACAGTCCCAGCGCCGCGAGCACTAAGAGGTCGCGCGCCGCGCGCGCGGCCTTCATGCGCCCGCCTCCTGCCGCTGGAGCGCGCGCAGGTAGACCCAGGCAATGGTCATGACGGTGAGAAAGACGATCACCGAGATCGCGGAGCCGAAGCCCAGCTGCATGGTCTGGAACAGCGTGCGGTAGGCATAGACGGTGAGCGTCTCGGTGGTGCCGGCGGGGCCGCCTCCGGTCAGCACGAACATCAGGTCGAAGGCGCGGAGGGCGTCGAGCGTGCGGAAGAGGAGCGCGATGAGCAGCACGCGCCCGAGTAGCGGCAGCGTGATGCGGGTGAGCGTCGCGACGCGGCCGGCGCCGTCCACCTGGGCGGCCTCGTACACCTCGGGCGGGATGCCGAGGAGCCGCGCATAGCAGAGCAGGGCGACGAACGGCATGGTCCGCCAGACGTCGGCCACGATGAGCCCGGGCAGGGCGAGCCCGGGATCGCCGAGCCAATTGAGCTGCCGGCCCCCGATCGCGTAGTTCACCAGTCCCGCGGTGGGATGGTAGAGCCACTCGAAGAGCTTGGCGGTGACGACGGCCGGAAGCGCCCAGGCCAGCAGGAGCAGCGAGATCGCGAGCCGGCGTCCGTTGTGCTGGGCCCGCAGCGCCAGGGCCGCGAGGACGCCGAGGGCAAGCTCGAGCGCCACCGAGGCGGTGGCGAAGACGGCCGTCACGCGGAAGGCGTTCCAGAACCGGGCGTCGCCGGCGAGGAACTGGTAATGGTCGAGCCCGGCGAAGCGCGCGATGCCGAAGACGGGAATGCGCTGCTGGAGCGAGAGCCAGAAGAGCCAGATGGCCGGATAGATCGTCACGACCGCGAGCACGAGGAGCGCCGGCGCGAGAAAGAGCAGCGCCGTCCGACTGTCGCCACCCCGACCGGGCTTCACGGCCCACATGGATCTCACTTGAGGTCGCGCAGCATGTGCGCCGCGCGCGCGCGAGACTGGCGGACCATGTCGCCCGGCGAGTTGATGCCCACGATCACCGCCGAGAGCTCGGGCTGCAGGGTCGAGGACAGCATGAGGTAGTAGGGAGTGACCGGGCGCGGCCGGCCCGCGAGCGTCAGCCGATAGAGCTCGGGAAAGCTCGGATGGCCCGGCAACAGCGCGCGGTCGTGGTAGAGCGCGGTGCGGGTCGGGTTGAGCGCCACGCCCCCGGCCAAGGCCCGCTGCGCCTCCTCGCTCGTGAGGAAGCGCACCAGGGCGGCGGCCAGCTCCGGATGGCGTGTCTGGTGGTGAATACCCAGGTGCGCGCCGCCAGTCGCGCCGGCGCCGCGGCTGCCATGAGCATGGCGCGGGAGCGGAGCGATCCCGATGCGTCCCCGCACCGGGGACTCGGGCCGCTGGAGGAGGTCCAGCACATAGGGCCAGTTTCTGAGAAACACCGCGCGCCCATCGCCGAAGGCCCGGCGCGTCAGCTCCTCGTCGGCGGCCGTCACCCACGGCGGGCTCACTCCCGTCGCGATCAGCATGCGCAGATAGGCCAACGCTTCCTCGGCGCGCGCTGGGTCAGGAAAGAGCCGTCCGTGCTCGTCGAGCAGCCGCGTGCCATTGGCCCAGAGCCCCTCGAGCGCATTGACCATGAGGCCTTCGTACTGCTTCCCCTGCCAGAGGAAGCCGTCGAGCTTCGCGTCCCGCTCGCTCGCTCGGATGCGGCGGACGTGGGCGACCAGCTCCTCGTAGGTTTCCGGCGGGCGCAGCCCGTACTTGTCGAGGAGATCCTTGCGATAGTAGAGGAGCCCGACGTTCATGATCCACGGCAGCGCCCAGACCCGGCCGTGGAAGGTGGCGGCGTCCAGCGCCGAGGGGAAATGGGCGGCCCGCTCGGCTTCGGGGATGCGGTCGGTAAGGTCGAGGAGCCATCCGGCGCGGGCGAACTCGGGCACCCAGATGACGTCAAGCATGAGCACGTCGAAGGCCGGCGTGCCGCCCTCCATATTGACCACGTAGTACTGGTGCTGCTCGTCCGTCGTCCAGGGCAGGGATTCACTCTTTACGCGAACGCCGGGATGCTGCGCCTCGAACTTCCGTAGCAGATCGGCGACGGGGTCCGTGGGGCCCAGGATCTTCGCATGCTTGAATACCAGCGTGACCGGCCCGCTCGCGGCGGGCGGCCGGCCGCAGGCGGCGACGAGCAGCGTGGCCGCCAGGAGCGCGACGGCGATCAGCCCGCCCGCCGCGCGGCGGCCGGCGGTGAAAAGAACGGACCGACGCGGTCGGCAATTGCCGCTGGAGCTCATGGATCCTCCGGGCGCGGAGGCCCGCGGGACGGCGGGTGAGGGGAGTCTAGTGGGCTTGACGGAGGGCGTCAAGGCCGCGGGGGAGCGGCGACACGCACGAGGGCCCGGGGGAATCCCCGGGCCCTCGTCACGGCGGATACGGCTTACGACGACTTCATGCTCTTGAGCTGGATCGAGGTGGCGACCTTCTTGCCGTTCTTCTCCTCGAACGAGACCGACACCATGGCGCCCTTCTTGAGCGCTTCCTTGGGCGGCTTCACCGACTTGGGGATCGTGAGCTGGGTGCCGTCTTCCAGCGTGAGCTTGGTGTGGAGCATGTTCACGCTCTTGACCCGGCCTTCGACGGAATGCCCCGTGTCCATCATGGGTTTCTTTTCCATCGTCGGGCTTTCCGACTTCGGGGTCTGGGCGGGCTCCTTGTACTGAGCCATCGCGCTCGGCGCGCCGAGCGATGCCGCCAGCAATGCGGCGGCGGTGACTGCGATCATCCGCTTCATAGTTACCTCCTGAATGTCGTGGTGAGGATTTGACTCCGGCCCGGCGCCGGTTCGGCCTTCTGGACGCGAAGTCGTGGATATTCACTCGAGGAGCAACCCGCGTGCCAGCCGCGGCCGGGCGATTCGGCCTTTCAGGAGCGGGAAGGTCGGCGCGAGGGACGGGGACAGGCCCCGAGGGAAGGAATTACCAGGCAGGATTTACCGCCGGTCATCCTGGGGGCGACCGTGCTCCGCGGGCTCACGGCCGGACGGTCCCAGCGCCGCGCCCTGGCGGGTCAGCTCTTCCTGCACCTCGGCGAACGGCACTTCGCGGGGCGTTCGGCCCGAGCGCGCGGCGACGGCCGCGCATACCCCGGCCGCCTGGCCCGTGGCCATCGCCACGGGCATCACGCGGTAGGAGGAGTGCGCTTCATGGGTGCCCGAGATGCAGCGGCCGGCGACGAGGAGCTGCTCGACGCCTCGCGGGATGAGACAGCGCAGCGGAATGTCGTAGGACTCGCCGGGGGGCAAACGCTGGAGCAGCGTGCCCTTGCCCATGGGGTTGTGGATGTCGATGGGATAGGTCCCCCGCGCGATGACGTCGGGCCACTTGCGCGCCTGGAGCACATCCTCGGCGGTGAGCTGGTACTCGCCGAGGATCCGCCGACTTTCCCGAACGCCGATGGTCACCCCGCTCTGCACCACGTAGGCCTGCTCGAATCCGGGGACGTAGCGCCGCAGGAAGGCGACGATCTGCCGCATCTGCCGCCGGGCCTGCCATTCGGCCTGCGTGAGATCCCATACGCTGATGCCCAGGGCGCCGGTGACCCGCGTGCTGTTCACGCTGACCTCGCGCTCATGGGGCGTGCCGAAGAAGAGGATGTCCTCGCGGGGCAGATCGAGCTCGCCGGCCGCCACCGCCTGGCGGATCAGATCCCAGAGTCCGTGCACGCCGCGCCACTGGCCTGGATGCGCCTCGTTGTAGGCGGCAAAGGCGGCGCGCTGGAACTCGGCGATCCGGAACATGAGGGTCATGGGCTGGACGCGGCCGTCGGGATCTCGGCCGATCTCGAAGCGCGTGCCGGCCAGGGCCGCCACGTCACCGTCGCCCGTGCAGTCCACGGTGGCCCGCGCCTGGATCACGACCGGGCCCGATTTCGTCTCGAAGACGATCCCCTCGACGCGCGAGCCACCGATCACGCCCGCGGCGAGGGCGTGGAACAGGAAATACACGCCCGCCTCGTCCAGGAGATCGACCGCGACGAGCTTCAGGATCTCGGGGTCGAAGGGCACGACATAGCCGGTGCGCTCGGAGGGCGGCAGGGCGCCGTCGGCGGCGACAAGTCGCCGGATGAGCGTCGCCAGCACGCCGCTCACCGCCGGCTCTCCCGGCCCATGATCCGCCGGCATCAGCGCTGCGGCGCGGCCGGCGTCCCCGCTCTTTTCGGTGACGCCGCGATCGGTATGAAATGACATCAGCGGCATCACGAGGGCGGCCGTGGCATTGCCACCCAGAAAGCCGTAGCGCTCGACGAGGATCACGCGGGCGCCGGCGGCCGATGCGCCCAGCGCCGCGCCCAGTCCCGCGGGGCCGCCGCCGACGACGAGGACGTCGCAATCGCCGGCAATGGTGGCGGTGCGCGGCGGGAGCGCGATGGACCGGCGCTCGCGCGGGAGAGCGAGGGGGGGCATCGCCCGCTAGCTGCGGGCTCCCACCAGGGGCGGGTGGTTCTCCGCGGCCTTTCGGCTGGTGAGCAGCCGCTCGGCGGCTGCGTGGGTGCGCCGTGCCCGCTCCTGAAGACGCGGCAGAGCCCGGTCGATCAGAATCTGCAGATCGCGGCGCAGGTCCCACGAGCGATCGATATGGGCGATGAGCTGGCCAGCCTTCACCTGATTGAGCGGCGGCATCTCGATCTCGAGATCCTCGAGGAAGCCGAGCACCTTGCCGGCGTACGGCAGCGCGACGAAGGGGACCCGGTTGAGCGCCGCGAAGACGAGGAAGTGCAGGCGCATGCCGACCGCGAACGAGAAGTGGCTCATGAGCGACACGAGCTGCCCGGGCGTGTATTCCCCCTTGAGCACCTTCGCGCGATGGGCGTAGGCCATCTGGGAGACGACCGCGTGGGCATGCTGGGAGTCCTGCACGCGCCGCTCCATGGGCACGAAGACCAGGTCGGATTCCAGGCGGTCCACCATGTAGTCGGCCGCGTTGGCGAGGAGCGCGTGGTAGTGGCGCTCGTTCAGATCCGGGGCGGCCACGCCGGGCTCGCGCACAGACATGCCGATCAGGCGCCGGCTCTCGTCCAGCCCTTCCCGCTTCAGCGCGTCGGGTGGCAGCGGCTCGGGCTCCAGGAGGATCGCGGGGTCGGCCGTGACCTCGATCTCCCGCCGGACTCCCACCTCCTCCAGGACCTGGCGCGCGCGCCGCTCGCGCACGGTCACCGCGGCGGCGCGGTTGAGGCAGTCCCGCACCAGCGCCTGGGCGGCCGGGTCTTGCAGCGGCCCGGCGCTCACCGCATAGACGAGGACGGGTACGTCGAGCTCCTCGGCCAGCGCCACCTCGCGCAGATAGATTGCGGCCTCGGCGTCGAAGAGAATACCGCCGCCGCCCAGGATCAGCAGGTCCAGTCCCTTGATCTCGGATAAGACCTCGTCGCGGGAAAGATCCCGCACCGGCACGGCGCGCTCGACCTTGTGCCGGGCGAGCGTGTCTTTCACGTCCCGGGAGAAGACGGTGATCTCCACGGGCAGGGAGCGGCGGAGCTGCGTGACGATCGATTGAAGAATCGCCTCGTCGCCGAGGTTGAGTCCACCGTAGGAGCCCGAGATGCCGACACGGTACATCTCCGTTCCCCTCCCTCTGTCTATGTTAGCGCGCGTTCCCGCGGCGCCCGCCTCAGGCCGCGTGGCGGACCGTTGAGCCGACGACCACGAGCCGGTCGTCGAGGTAGTATTCGTCGCAGGTCGCGGCCATCTCCAAGTGGATGAGCTGGCGAATCGCGTCGCGCAGGTACGGCGTCGGGACATGCCCTTTGAGCGACACCGTCACCGGCTTGCCGCGCCAGAGCGGCATCTGCACGGCCGGAACGACCGGCAGGCCCGCCACCGTTGAATCGCTCACCAGGAGTGCCGAGAGCCTCGTTTCGAGGGCGAATGCCTGCTCGACGCGCTTTCGCCGGAGGTTGACGGCTTTGGCGGCCGCTGCAATGGCGATGGCCGGGATCGCGAGCAGGACCAGCGACTCGGCACCCACCGCGGGCTTACCTCCGCTCGTCGATCGAGCCGTCCGGCGTCTCAAGCAGCGCGCCGGCGCAGCTCGCGCAATACCACACCGACTCCATGAAGAACGCGCAGGCAGGGCAGCAGGGCTGGGCGCACTCGATGCAGCCAAGCTGCTCGAACGCGTATGGGACCGGGGCACCACAGCGGCAGCGCAGTCTCATATTTCCTCCGCCTTCGCCGGCGCGCCAGGCAGCGGGAGTGTCAGGCTGGGCATCGGCCCCGCGTTGCCAGCGTCCGCTTCATCCTCCAGGGTTTCGTCCGTCGCCAGCATCCGGACCACCACGCGGCCCGGCATGACGAAGGCCTGGTCGAACCACACGGTCGACAGGCCCATGGCGGCAGCGCCGCGAATGGATTTCTCCACCGCCTGCGTGAGCGCCGCGTCCAGCGCCTTGTCCGACTGGTCCTCCAGTGCCGCGGCAGTCTCGATCTTCACCACGGTGGCGCCTGCAGGCACGGCCACCGCGAGCACCAGGAGCACCGCCGTGAGGCTTCGAAGCACGCTGACCATTTTCTTGTCTCCTCCCGCCCGGCTCGACCTCGCCGGTCGTCTGAGCGGGAAGCGAGCATTGGCCGTGCCACGGCGTCGATGCGAGCTAAATACTTGAAGTGTCAGTCGCGGGTGGTCGGGACGCGGACCGGAAGAAACAAGAGGAGCGGATGAGCCGGAAAGAACTGCCGAACGCGGGAAAGAGTTACATGCCGACGGCTGCTAATTGGTCAGGTGAGCCAGCAGAGTCAAGTGATCTCGCAGGTCACGAGTGATGAGGAAGTTCTGGCGGACGTGCTCGCGCCCCGCCTCGCCCATCTTCCGCATGAGGTCGGGGTTATTGAGCAGGTAGCGGATCCGATAGGCGCAGCCTTCCACCGAGGTCACGGTATAGCCAGTGACCCCGTAGACGATCTGGACCACGATGCCCCCCGACGCCCCGCCGATCACGGGCTTGCCCTTCCACATGGCCTCGGTCACGGTGAGGCCGAAGCCCTCGCGCGTGGACTTCTGGATGACGATGGTCGCGGCCCGCTGGAGGGCATTGATCTGCAGGTGGGTGTTCGGGGGCAGAGGGAGGAGGCAGATGTCCGGATCGCGCCCGGCGGCCGCGCGCACGTCTTCCAGCACGCGGTTGGCCTCGGGATCGTCGGCCGCCCCGCCGCCCGCCAGCACCAGGCGGATGTCGTGGTAGCGCTTGACCATGCGGTAGGCATTGATCACGCCGATGGGGTCCTTGAACCGGTCGAAGCGGGAGACCTGGAGCAGGATGGGCTTGTCGGTTGGGATGCCCAGGCTCTCGACGATCCGCCAGACCTCCTTCTTGCTGAGCAGGCGATTCTTGTCCGACAGGGGATCGATGGAGGGGTAGTTGAGGAACTGGGGGATCGGCAGCTCCTGGCCGAAGCCCGGCAGCGAGAACAGGGCCGCGTCGTAATGGGCGATGAAGCGGCGCATGAAGGCCCAGGCGCGGCGCTGGGGCTCGGACAAATCGATATGGCAGCGCCATACCCACTTGTCCTCGGGGCGGCGCGCCTGGATCAGCGCGGCGGGCTGGGGGTCGTGGATCAGCACCAGATCGGCCTCGGGCTTGATCCGCTCGGCATTGACCCGGTTCACGTCGAGATAGTGCTCGAGCATCGCCTCGCTGAGAACCTGGTCGGCCCCCTGCAGCGCATTGTGGATGGACTTGGTCGTGGTAAAGAAGTCCCGGTCGCCGGTGATGACCTCCCACTCGGCCTTGACGCCGAGCTCGCCCATCATCGGAACGAGGCGATTGAGAATCTCTGCCACGCCTCCGCCCTCCCGCGTGGAGTTGACGTGCATGCAGCGCCGCCCCTGGACGCGCTCCGCGAGCCGCAGCAGGAAGTCGACCGCGCCCTTCGGGGCGACGGGCCGATACGGCTCGAGGCTCGCGGGGCTCACCGTCATGCCGCCTCCTGTCCAAGCTCGGCGTCGAGCAGCCGCAGTGTCTCCTGGCGCATGCGCTCGAGACCGCCCAGGTAGGGGTTCATATGGGCGATCGCTTCGGCCAGGGCCGGGCGACCCTGATCTTCGGCGATCCACCGGGCGAAATCGCCGCCGTGTACGCGGCGCGCGACGCGGGAGTGCAGCGCGTGCAGATAGAGGGCGCTCTGGTCCACATCGGCCACGCAGCGGCGGAAATCCTCGAGCGTCCGGGCCTCGAAGCCGGTGGCGACCTCGATCAGGTGTGACTGGATGAAGGACAGTGGATTGCCGAAGAGCACCCGCGGGACGGTATGCATGGCGGCCACGTGCTCGTCGATGATCGCCACCAGCTCGTTACGCAGCTCTTCGAGCGTGACGAACTGGAAGGGATCGACGACCGCGAGGCGCTCCGCCAGCGGCTGGTCGCGCACTTGGGTCGCGACCCAGGTGGCGAAGTCATTGGGATACGCGCCCGAGATGCGGGGGTGGCGCAGGAACACGCTGTGGGTGTGATAGTAGATCGACCCGAGCGGGATCTGCGCGAGAGCCTCCATCAACTCCCGCTCGTCCTGAGCCCGCCGGCCGAGGATCTCTCTCAGCTCGACGCATCCGATGAAGACAAAGGACCGGGTCGTAGCCATGGGCGACTCCTCCTCTTAAGGTAGGCCGACCTCGAGAGGCTGCAATCGGCGTGCAAGCGGTCGGGGCTGGCAAATCCGCAACATGTCGTGTCAGGCGTCATGCGATCTGGCACGAGTCGTGAAATATTTACCCTTGCCGGTGTAAGGCTTACATGGAGCGGAGCCAGTCTCCCGAGTCTCGCGAGAGAGCTCCTGCCGCCATTCTCGTCCCGTAACTCCTCGGAATCCCTGATGCCCCCTCCGGCGCCGCCCTGCGGGGCCTCCCTGGCATTCGGGTTGCCTTCATTCGAGCCAAGGGGCCGGGGGAACGGTCCCGCCTATGCATTGAGCCGGCGAACTAAGGGGGAGAGAAAGGCAGTGAAGCACGAGATGCCGGGAGCGGAGCCAATCAGGATCCTCATCGTGGATGCCTACGGCCACAGCCGCGAAGGCCTGCGGATGTCTCTGCTCGGCGGCGGCTGCCACGTGGACACCGCCTCGGGGTGCTGGGAGGCGATCAAGAAAGTCAAAGAGGACACCTTCAACGTCGCCGTGATCGATGCCAATCTGCCTCCGGCTCACGGCGTCGCCATGACCGGTTGGGATCTGGCGCGGATCCTCCGTGCCTTCAGCCCCGCGCTCGCCATCGTGGTGGTCACGATCGAGTCGGGCCCCGAGGTCAGGGCCCAGGCCGAGCGATTCGGGGTGACGCGGCTCCTGGAGAAACCTATCAATCCGCGCGAGCTGCGCGCCCTCGTCCAGACCCTGGGCGCCGAGCGGGCATCCCTCGCCGGCTCGCGGGGGGACCGCCGATGAGAGCGACGATCGGGACGGCGCTGCTGACGCTCGCGGTCATCGGCCTCGGGGGGTGCGCCGCCGCGGGGCTCGCGCTCTTCGGCGTGGGCGCGGGCATCTCAGGCGGCACGGGGGTCAATTACACGCTGGACAGCATTGCCTACAAGACGTTCGCGACGCCCGAGCCGGCTCTCCGGGCCGCGACTCTCGCGACGCTCAAGCGTATGGCGATCACCGTCACCGAGAACGAAGCCACGGACTCCGGCAGGCAGATCACGGCCACCGCGGGCGACCGCACGGTGGACATCGAGCTCGATCGGATCACGCCCAAGACCTCGCGGATGCGGGTCAATGTCAAGATGGGCTGGATCCTCCGAGACCGCGCCACCGCGGGCGAGATTATCGTGCAGACTGAGAAGACGCTCGAGCACGGGATGCTGGCATCGAAGACCGCAAAATAGGGAGGCGGACATGAGGCGTGCGTGGATCGGAGTGGCGGTGCTCGTCGGCTTCTTCATGCTGGCCATGTTCCTGCTCGCGGACGCCGAGGCGCAGACGACGCCGACGGGATCCAACGCGGGCGCCTACGACACGCTCTCGCCCGGCAACCAGAAGATCGCCGACGCGATCTTCGAGTCGCAGCAGACCTCGACGGCTCCCGGTGCGCCCACGCCCCTGTCGCGCGATGACATCGCGGCGATGAAGCTCGGCGGCAAGGGATGGGGCGTGGTCTTCAAGAACATGAAGGAGCAGGGCCTGGTCACTGACAGGAACCTGGGCCAGGCGGTGAGCCGCTACAACCACGAGCATCAGCCCTCGTCGCCTGCGGGCGGCGGCACCCAGATCACCACGGGGACCGGCAGGACCATCGTGGTGGGCGGTCGCGGGAACGCAGGCGCGTCGGGGCGCGGCGTCTCGGGCGAAGATTCCGATCATGGCGGCACCTCTGCGGGCGCGACCGGCTCCGGGCGGGGCAGCGCGGGCGCGGGCCACGGCGCCGGAGCGGGCAGCGGCCACGGCAAGTAGCGTGACTGCTTGACAGCACTTTTAGGCCGAGCCTAGACTCCTCCCAGTTCCCCAATCCGAACGTCCGGCCCCGGGAGGTGTCACCATGGCAAACAAGGTGCGCATCAACTTGGCGAACCCGGCCGAGCTGCTCGAGCTTCCCGGCGTCAATCCCCAGCAGGTCGAGGCGATCCTGAAATTCCGGGCCGAGCATGGCCCGATCTCTGACGAGCGCCAGCTCGCCGGCATCCTGGGTGGCTGGTCCGCGCCCGAGGCTCTGTCCGAGCAGGCCGACTTTTCCCCCGCCGACGCCACGGCGCCCGAGGCGCCCGGAGCCTAGCCGCGCCGATCGAGCGGGACGGGCGGCCGAAGCGCCGCCCGGGAGGCATGCCATGAGCATCGTTGCGATGTCCGAGACTCTGGGCAGTCTGGGCAATGAGATCGGTCGGGAGCTCGGCCACGCGCTCAGCTACGAGTTCGCCGACCGGGAGATCATCGCGAAAGCCGCGGAGCGGTTCGGCGAGAGCGTGCTCGAGCTGGCGCACGTCACCGAAGAGAAGCCGACGCTCTGGGAGCGGGTGGCCGACACCAAGCGTCACTATCTGGTCTCGGTGGAGGCCATCCTGCTGGAGATGGCGGCCCGCGACAATGTGATTCTGTCGGGCCGCGGCAGCACCATCCTGCTCGCGAAAATCCCTCACGCCCTGCGCGTGCGCGTCATCGCGCCCCCAGCCGCGCGGGCCCGGCGGGTGGAGCAGAGCCAGGGGCTGACCCATGAGGCGGCCATCGACCTGGTCGAGGAGACCGACCGCGAGCGGGCGGCGCGGATTCGCTTCCTGTACCACGTGGACTGGGACGCCCCGCTGGCCTACGATCTCGTGATCAATACCGAGCGGGTGAGCGTGAGCCGCGCCGTGAGCCTGATCCAGGAGATGCTGCGGGAGCCGCGCTTCGTTCCGACGCCCGAGTCGCTCCGGGCGGTCGTGGATTTGAGCCTGACGGCGCGCGCTCGGGCCGCGCTGCTGCTCCACCCGCTGACGCGCGGCCTCAGGGTGGACGTGGCCTGCCATGATGGTCAGCTTGGCCTCACGGGCGTGGTGGACGAGGAAGACCAGCGGAGGACGGCCGAGGAGATCGTCACCGCCATCCCCGGCGTGAGCGGCGTCGAAAACGAGATCTCGGTGCTCCGCATGGCCGGGAGGCTCCCCGCCGGCATGTAGACGGGGAGATCGTCGGACGCGGTTGACTCACCGGCAGCGGGCGGGCAGAATCAACCGCGCGAGCCGTTAGCTCAGATGGTAGAGCACCTGCCTTTTAAGCAGGGAGTCCAGGGTTCGAGTCCCTGACGGCTCACCACCTCTTTTCAGGTACTTGTGAAGCGCTCGTGGTCCACGACTCTCTATGCAGTGCCGGTTTTCGTGCCGCTTGCGCTCCCCGATTGAGTCCGGGCCAGCCTTTCTACTGCTGCCCTCATGTGGTCGGGACTCAGGTGAGCGTACCGCTACTGGCGGTCTTCGGTCTGTCGAATCTCGTCGTGGCCGGTGGCTTTATGCCGTACGGACCGAGCCGTTCCGAACTCTGGCATAACGGGGCGCTGCTCACGGACAAGATTCTCCGGGGCGCGAGGCCCGCCGACTTGCCCATAGAGCAGCCGACGAAGTTCGAGCTGGTGATCAACCTCAAGACCGCGAAAGCGCTCGGCCTGACGATCCCGCAGTCACTTCTCCTGCGGGCGGATGAAGTGATCCAATGATGGAGCGGAGAGCCTTCCTCGGCGCTCTCGCCGGTGGTTTCCTCGCCGCGCCGCTCGCCGCTGAGGCGCAGCAGCCGCGGAAGAAGGTACGGATCGGCGTGCTTTCCCAAGGCTTCCCAGATCCTCCTCCGGGCCTACCGCTGGTTCGGCCGTTGCGAGCCCTCGGCTGGGTGGAGGGCCAGAACCTCGTGTTCGAGTCTCGGTTTGACGAGGGCAGGCCCGACCGGCTTCCTACTCTCGCGGCCGAACTCGCCGGCCGTAATGTCGACGTCATCTTCACCCGGGGTACGCCCGCAGCTCTGGCGGCCAAGGCCACGACCGCAACCATCCCCATCGTCATGATCTTCGTGGCGAATCCCGTGCGAAGCCGACTCGTCGCCAGCCTGGCTCGTCCCGGCGGGAACATTACAGGGACAGCGATTCTGGGAGCCGATATCTTTGGGAAGCAGCTCGAACTGCTCAAGGAGATCGTCCCACGCGCCTCCACCGTCGGCGTCCTGTTCGATCCGCTGAATCCCGCCCAGACGGATCAGTTGCACAACGAACTTGCCGCCGCGGCCGCAGTACTGGCGGTGAAACTACATCCGCTCAAGGTCGACGCCTCATCCGCCCTCGAGGCGGTATTCGCGGAGGCGCTGCGCCAGCGTGCCGACGCTCTTGTCGTGTATCCACTCAGCACAGGCGCAGGTGTTGGCCGGGCGGTCGCCGACCTCGCGATCAAGCACCGGCTGGCGACGGTAACGACATTCCGGTCGTACGCCGAACAGGGTGTGCTCCTGTCCTTCAGCAGCAGCGTGGATGAGCAATATCAGCGAGCGGCGGTGCACATCGACAAGATCCTTCGAGGTGCCAGACCGGCCGATCTCCCGGTCGAGCAGCCCACGAAGTTCGAGCTGGTCATCAACCTCAAGACGGCCAAGGCCCTTGGCCTGACGATCCCGCCGTCGCTCTTGCTGCGGGCGGATGAGGTGATCCAGTAAGCGATTCGGAGGCCCACCCATGACCACCCGCTCGCCGTACATCGCAGTCGGTCCTCCGCCTCACCAGAGTCGGAGCGCGGTCCGTTTGCGCCTTTCGGCTCCGGCCGTCGAGCGGGCTAGGGCATAATGGCCGGGTGAACTTCGCCGGCGTCGACGACGTCATCCAGGCGGTCCGCTTCGAGCTGTACCGCGAGAACATCTACGGTGCGCTCGAGCTCGTGGAGGCGGCCCACCGCGCGCATCCCGACCCGCGCTACGTCGAGCAGGCCCAGCGCATCCGCTCCTGGCTGACCCATCTCGCCAGCCGCGAGGCTTACATCCAGGCCCAGGACGAGCAATACCGGCGGCTGCGCTGGAAGCGCGGCTTGAAGCTGCTCGAGAAGCGCCTCCGGATCTGGCTCGGGAGGAAGACGCGCAAGATGATCGCTCGGCGCGGACGCGACCCCGAGTTCCAATGCCTCGAGCGGGAGATCGCCTCGGTGCGCCCGCGGCGGGTCCTGGACGCGGGCAGCGGCGAGGGTGGGGTGGCGATGGCGCTGGGATCGCGCTACCCCGACATGCGGGTCGAGGGCGTCGAGGTCTCGGCCGTCAACGTCAAGATCGCGCGCCAGCTCAACCGGTTTCCCAACGTGGGGTTCCGCCAGGGGCTGGCCGAGGAAGCGCATCTGCTCTTCGAGCCGGGCAGCTTCGACCTGGTCTGCTCGTTCGCCGTGCTCGAGCATGTGCGCGACGTCGAAGCCACCATCGCCTCGATCATGACCGTGCTGCGCCCCGGGGGCCGCTTCTGCTTCGTGGTCCCGATGCACGAGTTTCGCGCGCGCGGGCCCATCCCCGACTACGCGCCGATCCACGGCTACGCGGATCACTGCCGCGTGTTCAGCGAGGCGGAGCTCGAGCGGCGATTCGGTGGAGAGAAGGGCTTCAGCCTGATCAAGATCCCGGGCGCCTGGAAGCACGGGGAGCTGCCCGACTGCTTTGAGCCCATCGAGTTTGGCTCGTTTTTCGTATCCTATTCAAAATCATAGGGTTCGGGCCAGGGCTCAAGGTTGTCAGGCGTGAGAGGGTCTGTTATCATCGCACTGTTTCTTTTGCTTGAAATGATTGGAATTTAGACCCCGTCGTCTAGCCTGGCCAAGGACGCGACCCTTTCAAGGTCGAGACCGCGGGTTCGAATCCCGCCGGGGTCACCACTTTCCGGGCGAGGGAGCGCATGGCACGCATGGATATCCGCGATCTGGTCGGGCGGGTGATGATCGACAAGCAATTTCTCGCCGACCTCGTGCGCGATCCCGCGACGGTCCTGGCCGACTACGATCTCTCCTCGGAGGAGCGCGCCGCCATCATGCAGGCCGTGGGCCGTACCGATCACACGACCGAACGGGAGCGCGCCCGTGCCTTGCAGAACATCCTGATGAAGCGCTGGGCCACGTGATGCGCGCGCGGCGCGTTGCCCTCGCTCACTGCGGACGTCGCTGAGTGGCCTCGCGTCCCGACGTCGCCTTCCTCCGCCAGGTCGTCCTCTTCAAGGATGTTGACGAGTCGACCCTGCTGGCCCTCTGGCCGCGCCTGCGCGAGCGGCGGCTCAAGAAGGGCGATGTCCTCTTCCGCGCCGGTGAGCGGGGCGAAGAGCTCTTCCTGATCCGCTCCGGGAGCATCGTGGTGTCCACCCTCGTCACCGGGCGGGTGGAGCAGGTGCTCGCGAGGCTGGGGCCGGGCGAGATCACCGGCGAGATGAGCGTGTTCGGTGACGAGCAGAAGCGCTCGGCGACCTGTCAGGCCGAGAGCGACGCCGTGCTGCTCGGCCTGGGCCGCGACGACCTCAACCAGTTCATCGAATCGAGCCCCCGCGACGCCGCCAAGTTCTTCCAGCACATGTCACAGGTCGCCTTCCGGCGACTGCGGCTGTCCTCCGACCTGGTGGCTGAGGTGACCCGCTGGGGGCTGGAGGCCACCGGGCTCGACGTCGAGCACAAGTAGCTCCGCGGACCCCCCATGAGCGAGCCCTCGGGCAACGCGGCTGCGGATCGGCCCAAGCGGGCGCGGATCGAGCTGCTGGTCCGCTCCGCCGAAGGCAAGGGCTTCGAGACCCGCGAGATTCCCAGCGCGCTGGCGTATCTGCACAGCCGCCCGCAGCGGATCCCCGACGCGCAATGGGAGATGGCGCGGCTGCCCTACGCGCCGCACGGTGTCGTCACCTACGCGCTCAAGAACCGTCGGACCGAGCAGATCATCCAGATCACGGATGCCGAGAAGTTCCTCTGGGAGCAGATGACCGGGCATGCCTCGCTGCAGGAGATCGCCACCGCCTACCTGCTGCGCTATGGCTCGTTCGACTTCGAGATCATCCCCACGCTCATCGTCAAGCTTCGCCACGCCGACCTGCTGACGATGCGCCCCGTGTCGCGGTTGCGCGCCGTGCTGGCGCGCAATCGCCGCAACCCGGCTGCGCGAGCGGCCGAGGCGACGCTCCACGCGCTGGAGAAGCTCACGGTGACCAGCCGCCGATCCCACAACGTCTTCGAGCGGGTCTACCGCTACGGCGGCTTCATCCTGTTCTCACCGGTGGCCGTGGTCGCGCTGGGGGTGGTGGTGGCGCTGGGCGGCCGCTCGGCCATCCGGCTCTGGGGCGAGAGCGGCGAGATCACTCACGCGCTGGGCGAGCACGCGGTGGCGGCCATCCTGCTGGTCAAGCTCTGCTTCTGGCTCACCGTGGTCAGCCACCAGATCATCCACGCGCTGGCCTGCGTGCACTACCACCGGCGGGTGCGGGAGTTCGGCTTCACCATCCTCCACGGCTTCATCCCGACATTCTATGCCGACGTTACCGACATCTTCATGGCCACGCGCCGGGCCCGCATCGTCAACGCGCTGGCGGGGCCGCTGGTGCACCTCTTCCTCGGCTTCCTCTGCTTCTGGATCGCGGGCTTCTTGCGGCCCGGGCTCATCCTGGGCTTCCTCGTGGCCTATGCGATCCTCCAGGTGCAGTCGTTCTTCGTCAGCCTCTATCCGTTCTGCTTCCTCGAGATGGACGGCTACCATATCCTGGTGGAGCTGCTGGGCGCGCCGTCGCTCAACCACGACGCGGTACAGTTCGTGCGCGATGGGCTGTGGCGGCGGCTGGTCGCGCGCCAGTGGCTGACCCGCCAGGAAGCGATCTGCGTCGCCTATTTCGGGTTGTCGCTGGTCTCCGTGGTGGGCTTCGTCCTGCTCAATGTCTGGGTGCTCGTGCACGCCGGACGGTCGTAGGACCTCACCCTCACCCCGGCGGAGCTCCAAGTTCCCTCTCCCCTCTGGGGAGAGGGCGAGGGTGAGGGGAGTCAGCCGCCGCCTCTGAAGCGAGAGGGAGTTATGAGTTCCCTCTCCCCTCTGGGGAGAGGGTTAGGGTGAGGGGAGTCAGCCGCCTCCGCGCGCGACCAGCGCGATCAGCCGGCCCACCGAATCGCCGAAGGCGGCGGCCGGCTCTTCTGATTCGCCCCACACGCGCTCCTGCTCTGCTTCACTGAGCGCCTCGAGCCGGGACTGCGCCCGGCTCCTGATCTCTGGGGCGAGGAGCCGCGCCACTTCCAGGACGAAGCGCAGCGCCTGCTCCGCGCGCTCCTCGGGCGAGGCGGCGCCCCGCAGCGCGGCCGCCGCTGCGTTCCTCAGGCGATGGCTCAAGCGGATGCGCTGGCCGGACACGCAGAGCAAGTCTCCCGCCACGGGGCCCCACTCGAGCGCGATCATGGCCATCACGTCCCCGATGGCGCCGGCCAGCGGCGGCGCGCTTTCCCGCGCGATCAGCTCCGCCAGGGCCGTGCTCCAGACGGGCGGCAAGGGCGCGGCAGGCGTGGGATCGGCCTGCGGCTCGAGGGCTGCGACGAGCTCGCCCGAGCGGTCGAGCACCAGCCGATCTTCGATCGGACCGCCGAGAGCCCAGAGCGAGCAGACGACCCGCTCGCCGTCGTCCCGCACCACGCGGGGCTCCCGGCGCGTCACGGATTGCCACTCCGACCGGTAGAACGTCAGGTCATCGCTGACGACCTTCTCCACCTCGTGGCGGAGCTGCACGCCGACCCGCGGCGTCACGCGGTGAAGCTCGTAGGGCGCCGGCTGCCAGTCGAGTCCGTCAGCGAGGAAGCGCTCGAGCGGCAGGCTCTCGCGCGGGTCGTACCGGAACGATTCGAGCAGCGTGGTGAAGAGCTGCTCGGTGGGATACGGGCCGCGATAGCGCGCGCCCGTGACGCCTTCGTCCTTCATGATTCCCGACACGAGGTTCAGCACCGCGCTGCCCGCTCCCTGAGGGAGGCGGCGCGGCTCGGCCAGCGGCGGGATGAAATCGGGCCGCGCCCAATCGAGCGCCTGGAACACCGTGAGCGCCTCGCGCGGCCGCCACGCCCCGTCGGCCTCGAGCAGCCAGAGCTGATCCGAGACGCCCCATGCCGGATGCTGAGCCGCGCGCGGCTCGACCCCGATCCAGAGCCCGCCCGCGGTGAGGCACTTGGCCCACGCGAGCGCGCCCGCTGCAGTCCAGCGCAGCGCCGCGACCAGGTGACCGCGGCGGTCGAACTCGAGGAGTCGCCGCCGGCGGGGACCGCCGTCGTAGCAGATCAGGCTTCCCCATCGTCCCGCGGTCACCGGCGGATCGGCATCCTCGAGCGACGCGGTGAGCGCGGCCACGCGCGCAGGATCCACGGCGGCGACCTCCTGACGCTCGAGCCAGCCGCGGAGGCGGGGAAGGACGGCGCGGTCCATGATGGTGATGATACAATTCGGCGGGTGCGACCTCCCACTCGATTGCTGGCGCTGCTCGTGTTCGCGTTCGGGGCGGCGGCCTGCGCCTCGACGAGCGGGCTGCCGGTTCAGCCCTTCAACGACATCCCTATTCCCGTGCAGTGGACGCCCTACTCGCGCGAGTGGGTGATGATCCGCACGCCCAAGGTCACCGCCGCCAAGATGATTTATTTCGCCGAGACCAAGGTGGACGTGACGCTGGAGCACGCGCGCCAGCTCCTGCTGAAGACCGGGTGGACCGAGACACGCAGCGAGCGCTTCGTCAATCCGGAGAAGTTCCCGGGCATCTGGGCCGATTTCAGCAAGGGCGACGATGTCTGCCGTGTCACGGTCATCGAGGGCACGGTCGCCACCCACGTCGACTACACCGTCGCCCGCCTCACCCGCTCTCCGTGATGCGCGCCGACGAGCTCGCCTGGCTGCCTGCCCTGGAAGTGGCCGAGCTGATCCGCCGGAAGGCCATCTCGCCGGTGGAAGTGGTGGATGCCCTGCTGGCGCGGATCGAGCGCGTTAATCGAACGCTGAACTGCTTCTGCACGGTGGCCGCGGACGAAGCGCGCGATGCCGCCCAGGCCGCCGAGGTGACCGTGATGACCGGGGAGCCGCTGGGCCCGCTCCACGGCGTGCCGGTCTCGGTCAAGGATCTCATCTTCACTCGCCGCATCCCCACCATGGCCGGCTCCCGCCTGTTTGCCGACCACGTGCCTGAAGAAGATGCCGTCTCGGTCGAGCGGCTCAAGTCGGCCGGCGCCATCGTCCTGGGCAAGACCACCACGCCCGAGTTCGGCCACAAGGGCGCCACCGACAGCCCGCTCTGCGGCATCACTCGCAATCCGTGGAATCCCGCGCTCACGCCTGGGGGCTCGAGCGGCGGCGCGGCCGCGGCCATCGCGGCGGGGCTCGGTCCGCTGGCCCTTGGCACTGACGGCGGCGGCTCCATCCGCGTGCCAGCCTCGTTCTGCGGGATCTACGGCCTCAAGCCTTCCTTTGGTCGAGTGCCCTCGTATCCGAAGCTGCCCGGCTGGCATGGTGTGAGCGTGCTCGGCCCGATGACGCGCACGGTGCGCGATGCCGCTGTGATGCTCGACGTGATGGCGGGGCCGGACGACCGCGACATGCATTCGCTGCCGGCCGAGGTTGGCCCGCCGTTTCGCGACGCCTGCGAAGGCGGCATCGCCGGCTTGAGCGCCGGATGGTCTCCGGACTTGGGCTATGCCCGGGTCGATACCGAAGTGGCCGAGCTCTGCGCGGCGGCCGCCGAGCAGCTCGAATCCCTTGGCTGCCATGTCGAAGTCGTGACGCCCGGCTGGGACGATCCGGAGGAGATCTTCCGCGTGAAGGCGGCGGCGGAAAGCTTCGCCGCCTGGGGCGACCGCTTGGACGACAGCGCCGAATTGCTCGATCCGACGTTTGTGCGGCTGCTCGAGTTCGGCCGGACGATCACGCTCGAGCAGTACCTGCGCGTCACCCTCCGCCTCAGCGATCTCTGGACGGACGTCCAGCGCTTTCTGGCGCGCTTCGACCTGCTGCTCACTCCCACCGTGGCGGTGCCGCCCTTCGAGGTGGGACTGCCGGGCGTCAAAGAGATCAATGGCGAGGCCGCCTCGCCGCTCGGCTGGATGCCGTTCTGCTTCCCGTTCAACCTCACCGGCCAGCCCGCCGCCACCGTGCCTGTCGGGTTCACGCGCGCGGGGCTTCCGGTGGGGCTTCAGATCGTCGGCCGGCGTCACGCCGAGCGCACCGTATTGGCAGCCTCGGCCGCGTTCGAGGCCGCCTGCCCCTGGGCCGGCCGCCGGCCGCCGGTGGATTGAAGGGGCGGTACGTGGCGAGGTGGAGCCGGGCGCCGTATATATAAGGAAGGGGCGATGGGGTTCGCCCGGAACCGCCTGGTGGAATGACAGGGCTGATCACCCCTACCGGTTGAGGCCGGTAGGGGTTTTTCTTGTTTCACGCGTGAGGAGAGGCCTGGTGAGCACACCGACAAGCGCCGAGACTGGGCAAGCCCGAACGAGTCGGGCCGCCTTCAGCTTTGTCGTCCTGATCGGCGTGGTCAGTCTGTTCGCCGACATGACCTATGAGGGCACGACGCGCGTAGTTCTCCGTGCTGATTACCGTGGTGGTGGCAAGCGCGGTCGTGCCCACCGTGATCGCCCAGCGCTGGTTCTCGCCCGAAACACGACCGGAGCGGGGCATGGCGGTCGAGCACTGAGGGAGAGCGGGGCGGGCTGGGACGCGGTCAGCGCTGCTGTTGTTTCTCGGCCTGCATGAGGCGCTCCTGGTAGTCGTGGAGCGCCTTGTCGTACCGGCGGAGCATCTCGTCCCGCTGGGCGTGGAACTGCAGCCGCTCGACGAGCATCCCGCCGAAGAAGGCCACCAGCACGACGACCGCGAGGGCCAACCCCTTGAGAACGCGCGTCGAGTTGGGCGCGGCCATGGCGCTCATGGCCGCTATAATAGCAAACATGTCCAATGCCTGGACCCGGCTCGAGCGGCTCGCGCGCAGGATCGGCGGCCCGCGCACGCTTGCCCTGCCGCTGCTGCGGACCTTGGCCATCCTGGCCGGCGCAGTCTGGGTGCTGCTGGCGCCCGTCGCCCATCGGGGGTGGGGTCCGGTGCACACGACCCTGCTCGCCTTCGCGCTCTACAGCGGCGCGCTCATGGCCGCGCTCTCGCGCTGGCCTGGCCGCGTGCTGCGGCTGAATGTCTATGTCCTCGTCGCCGACCTCGCATTCGCCCTCCTGCTGATCCGCTTCACGGGCGGGGCGCAGAGCACGCTCTTCCTGGCCCTGCTGCTGATCGCCGGGCTGCAGTCTTATTACTACGGGCTCAGCCGCGGGGTCGGCGTCGCCGTGGCCTCCGCTGCGGCCTATACGGCGATGGTCTGGGCCACCATCGACCGCATCGAATGGGCCAATATGGCGATCCGCCTCGTGATGCTGGTGGGCACGGCCATCGGCGTCGGGGTCCTGGCCCGGGTGGAGGAGGCTGAGCGGCTGAGGGTGCTCACCCTCACCGGCGAGGCGCAGGGCCGCGAGCAGTTCATCCGCAGCGTGGTCGAGAGCCTGAGCGAGGGAGTGGTCGCGCTGGACCTCGACGGCCGCATCGTGACCTGGAATCGCGCGATGAAGTCGCGGTACGACATCCCGGGGGGCGACGTGGTGGGCCGCCGATTCCTCGACTGCTTCCCGAATTATCGGACCGAGGTGCTGGCCCGGCCCCTCGAGCAGCTCCTCCGCGGCGAGATCGAGGACTTCACGCTGGAAGCGGCGGAGCACGAGACGCTGCGCAAGGGCGCCGTCGTCCAGAACCTCAAGGGCAGTCTCCTCCGCCAGAACGGCCAGCCGGCCGGCGTCGTGCTCTTGATCGAGGACATCACCGAGCGCGTCAGGCTGGAGCGCTCCGCCCGGCAGGCCGAGAAGCTGGCCGCGCTCGGCACGCTCGCCGCGGGACTGGCCCATGAGCTCAACAATCCCATCGGAATCATCTCCTCGCGCATCGAGATCATGCTGCTGGACGCCGAGTCCCAGCCGCTGCCCCCGGAGGTGACCGAAGACCTGCGAGTGCTCCACCGCCACGCCCAGCGGGTGGCTCGCATCGCCCAAGGGCTGCTGTCCTTTGCGCGCCAGTCCTCCGGGCAGCGTGGACCGGTAGATCTCAACCACCTCGTCGAGGAGACCCTGCTGCTGATCGAGAAGCAGGTCGTTCAGAGCGGCATCGCCATCAAGCGGTCCCTCGCCGCCGATCTGCCGCCCATCCTCGGGGACAGCAACGCCCTCCAGCAGGTCATGCTCAACCTGCTGACCAATGCCCGCGATGCGGTCGGCCGCAGCGGCGAGATCGCTGTGGAGACCAGCGTGATCCCGGGCCGACCCGGCGGGGCGCGGCTCACCGTGCGGGACACGGGCGCCGGCATCCCGCCCGAGCTGCTGCCCAAGATCTTCGATCCCTTCTTCACGACCAAGTCCGAAGGGACGGGCCTCGGGCTGTCCATCTCCTACGGAATCGTGCGCGACCACCAGGGCACGGTGGACGTGCAGTCCCGGCCCGGGCAGGGGACGATCTTCATCCTCACCTTTTCGGCCATCGCCGAGGACTGGCGGGGATGAGCCGCGCCCGGCTGCTGATCGTCGACGACGAGCCGGATATGGTGGAGAACTGTGCCCGCATCCTGGGGCGGGCGGGCTACGACTGCCTCACGGCCACCGACCCGCGGCGCGGGCTCGCGATGCTCGAGACCGAGCGGCCCGATCTGCTCCTCACCGACCTCAAGATGCCCGAAGTGGACGGCATGGAATTGCTGCGCCGGGCCCGGGACCTGGACCCGGCGATGCCGGTGATCATCACCACGGCCTTCGCCACGATCGAGTCCGCCGTCGCCGCCGTCAAGGAAGGAGCCTTCGACTACCTCCCGAAGAACTTCTCCGTGGAGCAGCTGCGCGTGGCCGTCGATCGGGCGCTGCGCCACCGCGGGCTCGAGCTCGAGAACCGCAACCTCCGGGAGCAGCTCCAGCAGACCTACGGGCTCGAGAAGATCATCGGCCGCAGCCCGGCCATGACCCGGGTGTTCGAGCTGGTGAAGAAGGCGGCGCGCTCGGAGGCCAATATCCTGGTCGTGGGGGAATCCGGCACCGGCAAGGAGCTCGTCGCGCGCGCCATCCACGCCAATAGCCCGCGGGCCACCCAGGCGTTCGTGCCCGTGGACTGCGCGTCGCTGCCCGAAAACCTGCTCGAGTCGGAGCTGTTCGGCCATGAGAAGGGGGCGTTCACGGGCGCCGTGAAGAGTAAGCAGGGGCTGATGGAGGTGGCCCACCGGGGCACCATCTTCCTCGACGAGATCGCCGAGCTGCCGGTCGGGCTCCAGGTCAAGCTGCTGCGCGCGCTGCAGGAGCGGCAGATCCGGCGCGTGGGCGGCACGGCCATCCTGAACGTGGACGTCCGCGTGGTCTCGGCCACGAACCGCGATCTGCGGGACGCCGTGCTCAAGGGGCAGTTCCGCGAGGAGCTGTACTACCGGGTCAATGTGATCGCGATCGCGCTGCCCCCGCTGCGCGAGCGCGCCGGCGACGTCCGCCTGCTGGCCCACGCCTTCCTCAAGAAATACGGCCAGGGGCGCGTGCGCGGCATCGACGAGGAGGCGATGGCCGCCCTCGAGGCCTATCCCTGGCCCGGCAATGTGCGCGAGCTGCAGAACGTCCTCGAGCGGGCCTGCGCCCTCGCCGAGGGCGAGAACGTGACGCGACGGGACCTGGCCGAGCACGTGCTCCAGCCGGGAGTGCGGCCGGCGGCGGGCATCGTCTCCGGCGCTCCCGAGGCCGCGCTCGAAGCCGGCTCCGAGCTCACCCTGAAGGACGCCAAGGACAAGTGGATGCAGGTCCTCGAAGCCTCCTACCTGCGCGATCTCCTGGCCCGCCACGACGGCAATGTCTCGGCCGCGGCCAAGGCCGCGGGCATCGACCGCAAGACCTTCCATCGGCTGATCAACAAGTACCGGCTCAAATGACACGCGCCGTGGTGGGATTGGTCCTGCTCGCCAGCCTCGTGAACGCCGCCTCCGCCCCGGCGCTGATCGGCTGGGCCCTCGACACCGGCCTGCGGCTCGAGTGGACCGCGGAGCCGACCAAGCGCGGAGGGACCCAGATCAGCGGCTACCTCTATAATGATCGCGATCAGTGGGCCGCCAATCCGCGCCTGCTCATCGAAGCGCTCGACTCAGCGGGGCAGGTGAGCGCCTCTAATCTATTCTCTGCCGTGAGCGACGTGCCGCCCCGCAGCCGGTCCTATTTCGAGTCGCCGGTCCCGGGAGGGGCCGCCTCCTACCGGCTGATGGTCCGCTTCGTGGATTGGCGGGGCTACGGCGCGGCGGGCGGCGGCTAGCTCGAGCCTCGCCTCGCCCGTCCGGGCGTATCGGTCATTGGACATTGTGTGGCCGATCGTCTCCGCGTAGCGTGCCGGAGCATGAAGCCCTTCGTGCTCGTCCTGGCGCTGGCGGTAGCCACCGCGGCCTCGGCGGCGGGTGATGCCGTCAGCCTGATCCAGGAGACCCGCACCCGTCCGCCGGGCAAGAAGACCGCGATCCGACACGTCGCGGTGCTCCAGAATACGGCGCCCTATGCGATCCACGGGCTCCGCGTGACCGTCGAGCTCCAGGACTATTTCGGCGCGGTGCTGTGGGCGCGAACGGCGGTGCCGTCGCCCTCGTCGCTCCGCCCCGGCGACACCGCCACGCTCGCGCTGGACACGCCCCCGCTCGAGGCCTACCGCAAGACGCGCTACCGCTTCGACTACCGCACCCTCGCGCCCCCCGCCAAGTCCCGCTGAGCCCCGGCGGGCGGGGCGGCAATGTCCCACAGGGGAGCGGCCGTCCCACCCCTCGGCCGGGTCGGTGAAGCGGAACTCCACGTGATCATTCGTCTTCTCCGGTGGCACCTCCGTTGCAGTCCAGTCCATTGCCTGAAGCTCTACGACACGAGGCCAGAGGGAGGGCGCCATGAAGCTCGACAAGATCCTCGTTCCACTTGACGGCTCGGCCCTTGCCGAATCCGCGATTCCCAAGGCAGTGGAGATGGCACGCATCGGCCTGTCGAGTCTCTTGCTTGTGCGCGCCGCGGAGGCTCATACCCTGCCGGGAGCAGATCCCACCGAAGCGCAGGTGGAAGCCGTTCGCGAAGCCGAAGAGTACCTCAAGGGCGTCGCGGACCGGCTCGCCCGGGACGGCGTGCGCAACCTGGAGACCAGCGTCTGGTACGGCCCCGCGGCCTCGGCCATCGTGGACGCCGCGAAGCTGAGGAAGGTGGATCTGATCGTCATGACCACCCATGGGCGCAGCGGGCTCGGGCGGCTCTTCCTCGGCAGCGTGGCGGAATCCGTGCTCCGCGGGACCTCCACCCCCATCCTCCTGCTGCGGGCGCCCGGCGCGCCAGTCCAGGAGCCCGAGGGGGCAGGCCAGGAGCCGGCGCATGTATAAGCGGGTCCTGGTGCCGCTCGACGGCTCGGTCGTGGCGGAGACTGTCATTCCCTTCCTCCTCGAGATTGCCGGGCCGCTCGACATGGAGGTCGTGCTGCTGCGGGTCAATCAGCCTGTCGCGCCCATCGTCATCGAGGGCGCAGGCTCGGTTCAGATCGAAGACATCGAGGCGCGGCGGGTCGATGCCGAGGAGTACCTGAGGCCGGTGGCCGTCGAGCTGGGCGCCAAGGGCATCCGCGTCGACACGCGGGTGCGCCGGGGCGTGCCCGCCGAGGAGATCGTGGCGGCCGCTAAGGAGGAAGGCGCCGATCTGATCGCGATGTCGACCCACGGTCGCAGCGGGCTCGGCCGGCTACTGTTCGGCTCCGTCGCCGAGGCCGTGCTGCGCCAGTCCGAGGTCCCCGTCTTCCTCATGCGGGCGTCCGAAGCGCAGGTGGCGAGGCGTGCGGTGCACGAGGCCGTGACATGATCGCCACCGAGCCCCTGTCCATCGAAGGGATCCGCAGGGGGCTCCGCGGCGCCACGGTGGGTCAGCACCTCTACCTCTTCGGGACGGTGGACTCCACCAACAAGATGCTGCGCAGCCTGGCCCGCTCCGGCGTGGCCGAGGGCACCGTCGTGCTGGCCGAAGGGCAGAGCCAGGGACGCGGCCGACTGGGCCAGCCCTGGTTCTCGCCCGCCGGCGTCAACCTCTACATGTCGGCGCTCTTCCGGATCAGCGTCAAGCTGCGCGAGGCGCCGGTCTTCTCGTTCGTTGCCTCGCTCGCGCTGGCCGATGCCGTCAAGGACCTGGGGCTCGCCCCCGCCATCAAGTGGCCGAATGACGTGCTGGTCGGCGGCAAGAAGGTCGCGGGGTCCTTGATGGACTGCGCGACGCACGGCGAAGCCGTGGAATTCATCGTGCTGGGCGTCGGCGTGAACGTGAACGTGGACCTGGCCACGCTGCATGAGGCCCTCGGCCCATCCGGCCGGGCGGCCACCTCGCTGGCCGCGGTGGTCGGGCGTGAGGTCGACCGCAATGCGCTCGCGGCCGATTACTTGAACCATCTCGACCTCTGGGTTCTCCGCTACCGCGCCGAAGGCGCCGCGCCCATCCTGGCGGCCTGGCGGGAGCGCGACATCCTGACGGGACGCCGCGTCGAGATCCGCGGTGGCGGCCCCGCGTTCGACGGCCGTGCCCTCGGGATCGAAGATGACGGTCACCTTGTCGTCCAGGATTCGAAAGGTGCCCGGCACGCGATCCTGACCGAAGAAGTCCGGGTGCTCGACTGAGAACCGATGGAAAGGAGCCCGAGATGAGCCGGATCCGCCGAATCCTGCACCCGTCTGATTTTTCGGGCGCCTCGAGCAAGGCCTTCGCGAAGGCCGTGGAGATGGCCAAGTCCAACCGCGCCGAGCTGCTGGTCGTCCACGTCCTGGCGCCGGCCGTGCCGATGGTCGGCGATGGATACATCTCCCCCAAAATCTACGAGGACCTGGAAGCCTCGGCGCGCGCCTGGGGCCAGAAGCAGCTCAATCGGCTGCTGGCCAAGGCCAGGAAAGGGGGCGCGCGGGCCAAGGGGATGCTGATGGAGGGCGTCCCGCACGAGCAGATCGTCCGCGCCGCCAGGTCCAGGAAGGCGAGCCTGATCGTGATCGGCACGCATGGGCGCACGGGGCTGGCGAAGTTCGTCCTGGGCAGCGTCGCCGGACGGGTATTGGCCACGGCGCCGTGCCCGGTCTTGACGGTCCGGGGCGGCTAGCCGCGTGGGATCGGCCGAAGCAGCGGCGACGAGTGAAGGGACGGGAGCGATGAGCTGGGCGATTTGGATCACGGGAATGCCGGGCAGCGGCAAGACCACGCTGGCCGAGCGCGTGGCGGAGGAGCTGGCCGCGCGCGGCATCGCCGTCAAGGTGCTGAATCTCGACTCCGTCCGGCGCGTGCTCTTCCCCCGCTCGCCGGTGTCGGCGGCCGAGCAGGACCTCGCCTATCGCGCGCTGGTCTACGGCGCCAAGCTGCTCACCGAGGCCGGTGTGGCCGTGATCGTGGACGCGACGGCGCCCCGCCGGACGTGGCGCGAGGCCGCCCGGGCCCTGATCCCGCGCTTCGCCGAGGTGCAGCTGTGCTGCCCGGTCGAGATCTGCGCCGAGCGGGAGCGTGCCGTGCGCTGGGGACTCGGCGCCGCCGACGGCGCGCGCGGGCGAACCGCCGCGGTCGAGGCACCGGACATCGCGCTGGACTACGAGGAATCCCTCAGGCCAGAGCTGCTGATCCGCACCGACATCCACGATCCCTGGAGCGCGGCCGAAAAGATCGTCCACCTGGCAGGCCGGCTGCACCGCATGGTGCCCGCCACCCTCGATGCATCCGAAAGGAGAGCCTCATGAAAGTGCGCGAGCTGATGACCGGAGGCCTGATCACCGCCGGGCCCGACAGCGCGGTGCTGGACGCGCGCAGCCTCATGCAAACGAAGCGTATCCGGCACCTGCTCGTGACCAACAAACAGGGCGAGCTGCTCGGCATCGTCACCGACCGTGACATCCGCCTGAACCTGCCGTCCCAGGCCACCAGCCTCTCGGTGTGGGAGATCAACCACCTGCTGACCCGGCTCACCCTCGAGAAGGTGATGACGTCCTCGGTGATCACCGTCGGCCCCGATCGCGAGGCCCGGGACGCGGCCCAGTTGATGCTCGAGCACCGGATCGGCGCGCTCCCCGTGGTCGACGGAGGAGCACTCGTCGGCATCGTGACCGAGACCGATCTGCTCCGAGCCTTCGTCCGGAACGCGGACGCGGCGATGGCGCTGCGGTCCTAGGTTGGGAGGCGAGGGGCGACCGGTGGTGCCGGCAATTCTCGTCGTGGACGACGAGGCGGATATGGCGGCGAGCTACGCGCGGCTCCTGCGTCGCCAGGGTCACCGGGTGGTGTGCGTGGGATCGCGAGCGGCCGGGCTCCGGGAGATGGAGACCCAGCCGTTCCGGCTCGTGATCGCGGATCTGCGGCTGCCCGACGGCGATGGGCTCGACGTGGTGCGGGCCGCACGCGCGCTGCCGGCGCCCGTGCCCGTCCTCGTCGCGACCGTGCTCGGCTCGCGTGAGACGCGTCAAGCCGCCATCGCCGCCGGCGCCTCCGCCTTCCTCGCCAAGCCTTTTGCCACAGAGCGGTTCAGCGCCCTGGTGGCCCAGACGCTCGGAGCGGCGTGATGGGTCACTCGCGGGAGCGCGTGACGCGCGCAATTAAATCCAGGCAGCGGGACCCGGGAGGCTCATGGGTCCACGGGGAGGACAACCATGGCGGCCAATAGCCTGACCATCACCGACAACCGCACCGGCAAGTCGTACGACGTGCCGATCGCCAACGGCGCCATCCGCGCCATGGATCTCCGCAAGATCAGGACCGGGCCCGAGGACTTTGGCCTGCTGTCGTACGATCCGGCGTTCACCAATACCGCGTCGACCATCAGCCGGATCACCGAGATCGACGGGGATCGCGGCATCCTGCGCTACCGGGGCTACCCGATCGAGGAGCTGGCCGACCATTCCAACTATCTCGAAGTCGCCTACCTGCTGCTCCATGGGGAGCTGCCGACCATCGGCCAGATGGACGAATGGGAGTGGCAGATCACGCATCACACCTGGGTGCACGAGAACGTCAAGAAGTTCATCGACGGCTTCCACCACGATGCCCACCCGATGGGGATGCTGGTGTCCACCGTCGCGGCGCTGTCCACCTTCTACCCGGAGGCGCGCGACGGGGTCGATCCGGTGATCCGCAAGCGCCAGATCGTCCGCCTCATCGCCAAGATGCCGACGCTGGCGGCCTTCGCCTTCCGGCACAGCCTGGGCATGCCCTACGCCTATCCGGACAACGCGCTGTCGTACACGGGCAACTTCCTCAACATGCTGTTCAAGACCACCGAGGTGAAGTACGAGCCCAACGCGACCATCGAAAAGGCGCTGCAAGTGCTGTTCATCCTCCACGCGGACCACGAGCAGAACTGCTCGACGAATGCGGTGCGCAGCGTGGGCTCCTCCCAGGTCGATCCCTACTCCGCGCTGGCCGGCGGCGTGGCGGCGCTCTACGGGCCGCTACACGGCGGCGCCAATGAGCAGGTGCTCCGGATGTTGGCCGCCATCGGTCGCAAGGAGCGCATCCCCGAGTTCATCAAGCAGGTCAAGGAGGGCAAGGCCAAGCTCATGGGCTTCGGCCACCGCGTCTACAAGAACTACGATCCGCGCGCCAAGATCATCAAGCGGATGGCCGACGAGGTCTTCGAGGTGACGCAGCCGAGCCCGCTCCTGCCCCTCGCGCTGGAGCTGGAGCGCATTGCGCTCCAGGACGAGTACTTCGTCTCCCGCAAGCTCTATCCGAACGTGGACTTCTATTCGGGCCTGATTTACCAGGCCATCGGCTTTCCGATGGAGATGTTCCCGGTGCTCTTCGCCATCCCGCGGACCAGCGGCTGGCTCGCCCAGTGGCAGGAGATGCGGGACGACCCCGAGCAGAAGATCGCCCGTCCGCGCCAGCTGTACCTGGGTCGCGGGCTGCGCGGCTACGTGGAGATCGGCAAGCGCGATGAAGGAGTCGAGACGGGAGCATGAGCGGAGCGATCCGATTCGATCGAGCGCCTCGGCGCGTGTACTGGGAGGTCACGCGGGCCTGCGATCTCGCGTGCCGCCACTGCCGCGCCGAGGCGGCGCCCGAGCCCGACCCGGGCGAGCTGACGGCGACCGAAGGGCTGCGGCTCATCGAGCGCCTGGCCGGCTTCGGGATGCCGCTGCCCCATCTCATCCTCACGGGTGGTGATCCGCTGAAGCGCCCGGACCTGTTTGCGCTCATCGCCGCCGCGCGCAGGCTGGGCTTTGACGTCTCGGTCGCGCCGAGCGGCACGCCGCTGCTCACTGTCCAGACGATCTTCGCGCTCAAGGCAGCCGGGGTCGACGCGATCTCGCTCAGCCTGGACGGCTCGAGCGCTGCCCGCCACGATGCCCTTCGCGGCGTTCCCGGCTGCTTCGATCGGACGATCGCCGCCGCGCGGGGGGCGGCCGCCGCCACCCTGCCGTTTCAGGTCAACACGCTTGTGAGCGCGGAGACTCTGAGCGACCTGCCGGCCGTCCACCAGGTCGCGGCCGATCTGGGCGCGGCGCGCTGGAGCCTCTTCTTCCTCGTCTCGGTCGGGCGGGGCTCCATCCTCCGCCCGATCACGCCTGACGAGTGCGAGCGCCTCTTCGACCGGCTCGCCGATCTCTCCCGGACGCCGGGGCCGCTCATCACCACTACCGAGGCGCCTCATTTCCGGCGTGTCGCGCTCGAGCGGGCCCGCCGCGCCGGCCGCGGTCAGTTCGCCGTGCCGCAGCGGTCGATCGGTCACGGCGCCGGCATCCGCGACGGCAATGGCATCATGTTCATCTCGCATACCGGCGAGGTTCATCCGTCGGGCTTTCTCCCGCTCACGGCCGGCAATATCCGGACGGTCGATCCCGTGGCCCTGTATCGCGATTCGGGCGTGTTCCGCGCGCTGCGGCGCACCGATCTGTTCGGCGGCCGCTGCGGCCGCTGCGAGTACCGCGAACCCTGTGGCGGCTCACGCGCGCGCGCCTTCGCCGCGACACGCGATCCGCTGGCCGAGGACCCCCTATGCCTCTACCAACCTCACTCCCATCCACTGACCGCGTCAGTCCGGTAGCCGGGGCGGGCGCGGCGCCGCGCTACCCGGGCATCCGAACGACTGCTGATGGCTCCGAGGCCGTGGTCTGGGTGGAGAGCCGCGTCACCCAAGGGGCCTGCGCCTACCCGATCACATCCTCCACCAATATGGGAGCCGGCTACCAGACCGCCCAGTCCCGCGGCCAGAAGAATCTCTGGGGCGAGCCGCTCTTCTTCCTCGAGCTCGAGTCCGAGCACTCCTCGGCGTCGACGTGCGAAGGCTTCGCCCTCGCCGGCGGCCGCGTCACCAACTTCACCTCGGGTCAGGGTCTCGTGCTGATGAAGGAGGTCCTCTATACGATCGCGGGCAAGCGGCTGCCGGTGGTCTTCCACGTGGGCGCGCGGGCGCTCACGTCCCAGGCGCTCAATGTCCACTGCGGCCACGACGATGTCATGGCCGTGGCCGACTCCGGCTGGGGCATGGCATTCGCGAAGAACGCGCAGGATGCGGCCGACCTCGCCGTGATCCTCAGACGCGTTGCTGAAGAGGGTGAGACCCCGTTTCTGTCGGTCCAGGACGGCTTCCTCACCACCCATACGGTGGAGAACCTGCGGCTGCCCGAGCCCGAGCTGCTGGCCGAGTTCGTCGGCGATCCGTACGCGACCACCCGGCTCCGGAATCTCATGGACCCCTCCCGGCCAATCATGTCGGGCGTGGTCCAGAACCAGGACGCGTACATGAAGGGCAAGATCGCCCAGCGCTACTTCACCGACCGGCTGCCGGGCATTCTCCGGGACGTCATGGCTCGGTATGGAGAGCTGACCGGGCGCCGCCACGGCCTCATCGAGGCCTACCGACTCGAGGACGCCGAGTACGCCCTCGTAGGCATGGGCAGCCTCGTCGAGACGGCCATGGCCACCGCGGACTGGCTGCGCTCGCGCCGTGGATTGCGGGTGGGCGTGCTCGGCGTCACGGTCTTCCGGCCCTTCCCGGCCGCTGAGATCGCGCAGGCGCTCGCGGGCGTGAGGGCGCTGACGGTGATCGAGCGGATGGACAATCCTCTGGCTGCGGGCAATCCACTCGTCACCGAGATCAAGGCCGCCTTCTGTGATGCGGCAGGCCTCCACGGTCAGCCGCCCACGCGCATCCCCTCGATCCACTCCGCGGCGGCGGGGCTCGGCAGCCGCGACGTGCGGCCGGGTGATCTGGTCGCCGCGGTCGACGAAATGGGCAAGGCGGGCCGGCGCAGCTTCGTCCTGGGCATCCCACATGTGGACGCCCTGCCGCGCACGGAAGATCCCGACGTCCGACCGCCGGGTGCCTTCTCCATGCGCGGCCATTCGGTGGGCGGCTTCGGCTCGGTGGCCACCAACCGCGTCATCGCCACGCTGCTCGGGGATCTGCCGTTCGAGCTCTGGGTCCAGGCCTATCCGCTCTATGGATCGGAGAAGAAGGGGCTGCCGACCACCTACTTCCTCACGGTGGCCGATGAGCGCGTTCGCACCCACTCCGAGCTGGCCCAGGTGGACTTCGTCCCGCTCAACGACGTCAACGCCTTCCGGCTCGGTGATCCGCTCGCCGGCCTCGCCGCCGGCGGGACGGTATTTCTCCAGTCTGCGGAGACCGACCCCGCGCGGGTCTGGGCGCAGATTCCGCAGGGGGCGCAGGCGGCCATCCGGGACAAGCGGCTGCGGGTGCTGGCACTGGATACCCTGCGCATCGCCCGCGAGACATCGAGCACTCCCGCCCTGACCCAGCGGATGCAGGGCATCGTGCTCCTTGGCGTCTTCCTGCGCGCCACCCCGTTTCTCGACCGGCGCGCCGTTACCGTGGAGCAGGCATTCGCGGCGGTCGAGGGCTCGCTCCGCAAGCTCTTCGGCAAGCGGAGCGAAGCCGTGATCCAGGAGAACTTGCGCGCAGCCCGGCGTGGCTATGACGAGGTGATGGAGGTGGCCGTCCATGACTGACCCGAGTGTCCGTGACTGGATGCACGCCGGTGCCGTGACTTGCCGGCCGGACACGCCCGTGACCGAAGTCGCGCGGACGATGCAGGCGGAGCATATCAGCGCCCTCGTGGTCACCGATGCCCAGGGACTGGCGGTGGGCGTGATCTCGAAGACCGACCTGGCCAACTCCACCTTTGTCGAAGCCTATCTGGCTCACTGGCGGGGCATGGAAGCCCGCCACCTCATGACGTCCCCCGCCGTGAGCGTGCGTCCCGAGACGCCCATCGCCGAGGCCGTTGGGCTGCTTCGGCGGCGCAAAATCCATCGCCTGGTGGTCACCGAGCCCGCCGACGGTGGCGAGCGTCCGGTGGGCATCCTCTCGATGACCGATATCGTGGCCCGGATGGAGGTGCCGCATCATGGCTGACCCCGCGATCGTGAACCCTTTGGAGGATGTGGCGGCGCGCGAAGTCGGCACCAAGGCGCCCGGGCTCGCCAAGGACGAGCACGAATCGAGCCTGCCTCATGCCGGCGTTCTTGACTTGGACGTCGAGGCCTATGTGGCCGACTTCAACGGACGGGTGATCGGCGCGTACGTCGCGGGGACGGGGTCTCAGACGCTCCCCGCCGACGTGGGGGTCGCCCGCAGCCTCATCCCGCCTGGCACTGCGGCGCTGCGGGATTTCTCCTATCTCTCACCCGAGATTCCCGAGTTCATCGCGGAGAAGTGCGTGGGCTGCATGACCTGCGTCACCGAGTGCCCCGACACCGCCATTCTCGGCAAGGCCGTGCCGGGCAGTGCGCTCGACGCCGCGCTGAGGGCCGTTCCCGACGAGGATCGGGCGCTCCTCGGCGCCCAGTGGGCGCGGACGCGGAAATACTACGAAGTGCCGGAGCGCAAGGGCGTGCCCGGCGCCCTGTTTGGCATCTTCGTCGATCCGACCAAATGCAAGGGCTGCGCCGAATGCGTCGAGGTCTGCGATGCTCTCGGCTACCACGCGCTGAGGATGGTGAGGAAGGACGACACGACCGTGGGTCGGTACCGCACCGCATTCAGCTTCTTCAGAAAGGTCGGCCCCACGCCCCGGGAGTACATCAACGAGAAGGCGCTGGCCGACATGATGCTCGCCGAGCAATCGGCGCTGCTCTACGTGGGCGGCGCCGGCTCGTGCATGGGCTGCGGAGAGGGGACGGCGCTGCGGATGATGGTGGCCGCCACCGGCTTCGCCAACGGCGCGGACGGCCTAGGGATCGTGGCGGCCACCGGCTGCAATACCGTCTACAGCTCGACCTATCCCTACAATCCGTTCCTCGTGCCGTGGACCAACTCGCTCTTCGAGAACGCGCCGGCTGTGGCCATGGGTGTGCGGGGCAAGTGGAACCAGCGCGGCTGGCAGTCCAAGCGGCTCTGGGTGATCGGCGGCGACGGCGCCATGTACGACATCGGCTTTCAGTCGCTCTCCCGGATGCTCGCCTCGGGCATGGACATCAAGGTGCTGGTGCTCGACACCCAGGTGTATTCGAACACGGGTGGTCAGGTCTCGACGGCCTCGTTCCTGGGCCAGGACGCCAAGATGGCGTCGGTCGGGACGGCCGTGGCGGGGAAGGTCGAGCGGCGGAAAGAGCTCGGCCTCGTGGCCCTGATGCATCCGGACGTCTTCGTGGCCCAGACCACGGCGGCCCACATCAACCACTTCTACCGGGCGGTGCTCGATGCCAACAGTTATCCCGGGCCCGCCGTGGTGATCGCGTATACCACGTGCCAGCCGGAGCATGGAGTGGCGGACGACCGTGCTTCACAGCAGGCGCACCTCGCGGTGGACTCCCGCGCCTTCCCGCTGTTCGTCCACGATCCGCGCAAGGGCGCGACCGTGCGCGAGCGGCTGTCACTGCAGGGAAATCCGGACCCGAAGGAAGATTGGGCCAAGACGCCGGGGACGGGTGAGGTCGTGGACTTCATCACCTTCGCGCGCTCGGAGGGTCGGTTCGCCCGGCAGTTCGACGCCCAGGGGCGGCCATCCGCGGCGCTGCTCGCCGCGCAGGCAGACCGCATGGCCAACTGGCGGCTGCTCCAGGAGCTCGCCGGCCTTCGCTGAGCCACCGGACACAAACAGCTGGATACCCTCGTGGACGCCATCGGGAAAGTGCACGCCGAAGGCACGACCATCTTTCTCGTCGAGCAGGACGTGGCCACGGCCTTCGACCTCGCCTCGACCGGCTACGTCCTCGAGAACGGCCAGGTCGTGCTCTCGGGCCCGACGGCCGAGCTCAAGAGCAATCCACACGTCAAGAAGGCATACCTGGGGCTTTAGCCATGGCTGAAGAATATCCAGCACACGAATGGCTGAGTGTCCCTCTCCCCCACTGGGGGAGAGGGCAGGGTGAGGGGGGACAGGCATTCGCCCCACCCTCACCCCGACCCTCTCCCTCCGGCGGAGGGAGAGGGAGCAGAAGAATCGCGCCATCTCGGCCGCAACCTGCGTCGAGGTATCGTCACATCGGGGTTGATTAGCCATGGAGCGCTACCACGCTGGTATCCCGTATCGCGACGTGCATCTCCTGGGATTGCCCATGTACAACAAGGGGAGCGGGTTCACCCGCGAGGAGCGCGCCGCCTTCGGCCTCGACGGGCTCCTGCCGTACTCGGTGAACACGCTCGAGCAGCAGGCGCGGCGGGTCTACGAGAACATCGCCCGGAAGACCGATCCCCTCGAGCGCTACATCGGGCTGGCCTCGCTGGAGGATCGCAATGAGCACCTCTTCCACCACGTGCTCGGCGAGCACCTGGAGGAGTTCCTGCCCATCGTCTATACACCGACCGTTGGCCGGGCGTGCCAGCAGTTCAGCCACATCTTCCGGCGCGCTCGCGGCCTCTGGATCACCCCGGACCATCGCGGCCGCATCGACGAGGTATTGCGCAACGCTCCCTTCGAGGACGTCCGGCTGATCGTCGTGACGGACAACGAGCGGATCCTAGGGCTGGGCGATCAGGGCGCGGGCGGGATGGGCATTCCGGTCGGCAAGGTGGCGGTCTATACCGCGGCCGCCGGCATCCATCCCAGCCAGACCCTGCCGGTGAGCCTGGACGTCGGCACCGACAATCAGGCGCTCCTCGACGACGATCTCTACCTGGGCTGGCCGCACCGCCGGCTCCGGGGGGCCGAGTACGACGCGCTCGTCGAGGAGTTCGTGCGGGCCATTCGCCGGTGCTTCCCTCGGGCGCTGCTCCAGTGGGAAGACTTCAAGAAGCAGAACGCCTTCCGGCTGCTCGACCGCTACCGGACGGTGCTGCCTTCGTTCAACGACGACATCCAGGGCACGGGCGCCGTGGCCCTGGCCGGAATCCTGGCCGCGACCCGCGTCACCGGTGCGCCAATGGCGCGGCAGCGCATCGTGATCCTCGGCGCCGGCGCGGCGGGAATCGGCATCGCGCGGCAGCTGCGCGGCGCGCTCGAGCGCGCCGGCCTCGCGGGTGAAGCGCTCTGGCGCGCCCTCGCTCTCGTCGACATGGACGGCCTGCTGGCGCGCACCGGCCAGCCGCTCGATGTCCACCAGCTGCCCTTCGCCTGGCCGGCGGAACTGGCCCAGGCCGCCGGGCTCGGCAAGCCCCATGATCTCGAAGCGGTGGTCCGGGCGCTTACTCCCACGGTGCTCATCGCCGCCTGCGGCCAGCCCGGCGCCATCACGAAGGCCGTCGTCGAAGCGATGACCACGGCCGTCGACCGACCGGTGATCTTCCCGCTGTCGAACCCGACGAGCCAGTGCGAGGCGCATCCGGCGGACGTCCTCGCGTGGAGCCAGGGGCGGGCGCTGGTCGCCACCGGGAGCCCCTTCGACGATGTCGTCCACGAGGGCCGTCAGCTGAGGATCGGCCAGTGCAATAACGCCTTCGTCTTTCCCGGAATGGGACTGGGCGCCCTCGTGGCCGAAGCCCGCGAGGTTAGCGACGGCATGTTCCGCGCGGCGGCCAGTTGTCTCGCCGCCCAGGTGTCGCAGGAGGATCTCGCGGCGGGCGCGCTCTATCCCCGCGTCCAGGACCTCCGCCGCGTCAGCACGCGAATCGCGGAGGCCGTGGTCCGCGAAGCGCGCGACTCTCGGCTCGGGCGCGCGCTCGACGATGACCAGATCCAGAATGCCGTGGCCGAGGCGCAGTGGGTCCCCCGTTACCTCCCGCTCGAAGCCACACAGTAGGAGGACCGTGATGGCCGAAACCCAGGAGTATTGCCCGTATCTCGCGCCGGTGACCGCCGATCGGATGTGGGTCTTCCCAGTGTCTGCCTACTGCCATCGCCCCAATGCGGGCATTCACGTGCCCGGCGTCGAGAAATTCGTGCGCCTCTGCGTGAGCGGCCGGCATGAGGACTGCCCCGGCTATCGGGCCACCATGGACTGGCTGTCCCCGGCCGGCTAGTCGGCGCGCCGACGATGTGGGGCGCCGGCACCTCAGGGCGCGGCCGGGCTGACCCAGTCTGTGATCCGCGCCGCTCTGAAGCGACCCATGTTTCCAGTCGCTTAGGGCAATTGACGCGTGGCATATGCGTTGCAGCCGTGGTCCATGAAGCAATGATGGATGACTCATAAGGAGGAGCGCATGATTTCATCGGCAGGGCGGGGTTCGCGGCGGGAGGGCGATCCCGGCCGCCGGTGGTGGCTGGGGGCGCCGCTGGCACTCGCGCTCCTCGCAGTCCTGCCAGTCTCGCGCGCCATCGCCGCCGCGGCAGGCGCCGTGCGACGGGAGACTCGGCCGACGCTCGATCCGGCGCGCTTCGTCGGCAAAGCCAAGGTCTCCCACCAGGTTGCCCGCGACATCCCGGATGTGCTGGATCAGCTCTACTGCTACTGCGCCTGTGACAAGCACCTGGGCCACAAGAGCCTGCTGTCCTGCTATACGGACGGCCACGCAGCCACGTGAGACGTCTGCATGGACGAGGCGCTGGACGCGTCTCGCATGGTTAAGGCCGGCTCGCCGATCGCCCGCATCCGCGCCGAAATCGACCGGATCTACGGTCGATGATCGCGCGTCTCCTCTCGACGGTGCTCCTCGTCGTGCTGCCGGCGGCCGCCGCGGCGCACGGCGAGCACAGCGACGCCATGCCCATGGAGGGGACGAGCGTCGTGACGGTGCAGGGGTACCGGATCGAGCTGCAGAGCCACCCCAGCCCGCCGGTGGTGAACGAGCAGGCCCATGTCGTCGCAAAGATCACGAATGCCTCGTCGCAGGCTCCGGTCTCTGGCGCGCGGGTGCTGATCGGGCTCGGAGCGCCCGGCGTCGCCGGGGACCTCCAGCCCGCGGAGGAGATGACCTGGGCCGGCAGCTATGCGGTAGGCGCCACGCCATCGCGGCTCGGCGCCCATTCGGTGCGCGTGGTGCTCGCCGAGAAGAATGGCCATCGGCTCGGACATGCGGTGACGGTGGAATTCCCGATCACGGTGGAGCGGGCGCCCGGCTTCGGCGGGGCCGGTTGGACGATGCTGGCATTGGTCGCCGGCATCGCAGTCGCGGGACTCTACGTGGTTCGTCTGCGGGTAGTGCTCGGCGCGCCGGGGGCCGGCGGCTTTAACCTGCTCGAGATTCCGTGGCTCCGCCGGCTGCTCACCTCCTCCGCGCTCCAGCCCTCGCTCCAGATTCCCCTGCTCGCGCTCATGGGCATCGTCGTCCTCCTCGGCTTTTACGACGTCCAGGACGGTGGCGTGAACCTGGCCACGAAACTGACGTGGACGATCTGGTGGGCGGGGATCATCTTCACCTTCGTCCTCCTCGGGCGCGTCTGGTGCCTGGCATGCCCGTTCGGCGCGCTCAACGAGTGGATGTCGCGCCTGACGGCCCCGCTGCGCCGGCTACCCGGGCCGCTGAGGAATCTCTGGTGGGCCACGGCCATGTTCGTGCTGCTGACCTGGGCCGATGAGCAGCTGGGCGTAGTGCGCTCGCCGCGGGTGACGGCGTGGATCGTGCTCTTCTTCGCCGCGGTGGCCGTGGGGGTGGGGCTCTTCTACGAGCGGCGGAGCTTCTGCCGCTACCTCTGCCCGATCGGCGGGCTCATCGGCATCTACTCCATGACGGCGCCGCTCGAGCTGCGGGTGAAGGACGGCGCCGCCTGCCGGGACCACCACGACAAGGAATGCTATCGCGGCAGCGCCGCCGCCCGCGGCTGTCCGATGTTCGAGTTCCCGCAGACGATGGACCGGAACAACTACTGCACGCTGTGCGCGGAGTGCGTGAAGGGGTGCTCGCGCGACAATCTCGCGCTCCGCTTCCGCGCCTTCGGCAAGGATCTCTGGGCGTCGGGGCGGCGAGCGCTCGACGAGTCCTACCTGGCGGTGGCTCTCGTCGGCCTCACGCTCATCGTGACCGCCGAGATGCTCACCGGCTGGGCGGGTGCGCGGCAGCGTCAAGCCCGTCACCTATCTCGGATTCGTGGAGTCGACTTTCCTGCTGGGCGGCAGCCTCGTGCTCATTCCACTCCTCGTGCTGGGTGCCGCGGCAGTCGCCAACCGGCTGGCGGGCCAGAGCGGACTCGGGCTTCGCCGCACCTTCGTGCTCTTCGGCTACATGTTCATTCCAATCGGCCTCGGTATGCATCTGGCCCACAATCTGGCTCACTTGCTGCTTGAGGGCAGCGGGATCGTTCCGGCTGCCCAGCGCGCCCTGGCGCTCCACACGCCGCTGTCGCTCGGCGAGCCGAGCTGGCAGTCGGCAGCGGCGCCCGCAGGCGTGGTGAGTCTGCTCCAGATGGTGGTCCTCGTCGCGTTCTTTATCTTGTCGCTGGTCGCCGGCCACCGGCTCACGGCAGGCGCGTACCCGGATGCGCGAACCGCCGGCCGGGCCCTGGTGCCCATGGCTCTGCTGGCGTTCGTGTTCACGGCGGCCGGCATCGTGCTGCTGAGCTTACCCATGGGAATGCGTCACGCGATGTGACCGCTTCCCGCAACGCTTTGCCCTGTGGGGCGAAGCAAGAAAGGAGTCACGCATGAAACGCTGGCGGATGAAGTGGATGATCCCGATGCTCGCAGTGGCGCTGGGAATCGGTCTTGGCCTCATCGTGGGGCCTACCGATGCCCAGCAGAAAAATCTGCTCGTGGCCCAGAAGGTCGCCGCCGCCCCGGTATTGGACGGCACGATGGACGCCACCTGGCAGAAGGCCCTGCCGCTCACCGTCAAGGTGGTAGGCGGGAAGAACCTGCCCGGCGGCTCGACGGAAGTTTCGATTCGGGCGGTCTACGCGGGGGACACGATCTACTTCCTCATGCAGTACAAGGACGAGACGAACAGCGTGCGCCGGAGCCCGTGGGTGAAGCAGGCTGACGGCTCCTGGGCGAAGCTCAAGGATCCCAATGACAAGGGCGGGGACAACAACCTCTATTACGAAGACAAGTGGGCCATGATCTGGAACATCAGCTCCCCCTCCTTCGAGCAGAAAGGCTGCATGGCGGCCTGCCACACGGGCGAAGGCAAGCCCTTCGGCAACAAGTATCTGCCCGCGGGCGAGAAGGCCGACATCTGGCATATGAAGAGCGTCCGCACGGGCACCATCGGGCAGGTCGATGACCAGTACCTGGACGACACCCGCTACGACAAGGACAAGGCGCCCGAAGCCGGCAGGAAAAGCGACCCCAAGACCGGCGGCGGCTACGCGGACAACCAAACCGATGACAAGAAGGGCCCGAAGTGGGCGCTCAAGGGCAATAAGCCCGCGCCACCCTACTGGATCGTGGACAGCGAGAAGGAGCCCTTCGACGACTCGAAGTACAAGGCCGGCGACGAGATACCCGGCATCGTCGTGGCCCCGTTCACGGGGGACCGCGCCGACATCAGCGCCAAGATCGTCTACAAGGACGGCGTGCGCACCAGCGTGTTCTGGCGGAAGCTCGTGACGGGCAGCCAGTACGACGTCCAGTTCAACGATGCCAAGAAGGAGTATGCGTTCGGCGTGGCGGTGTTCGACAACGCCCAGGTGCGGCATGCCTACACGCCGGGCGTGCTGAAGATGAAGCTCGAATAGCGGGTTGTTCCGCGAGGAAGATTCGAGTAGCATCAGCGGCGGCCGGGAGGGCGCTCCTCCCGGCGGCCGCCGGCATTCCGGCAGAAAGGGCTCCGAATGACCTGGTCCGCGAGAGGGATGGCCCTTGCCGTCGCGCTGCTTCTGCTGCCCCTCGACCCCGCATGGGCCCAGCAGGTCCCGGGCCCGAGCCAGGACCCGGTCGCCGGCGCGCGCATCTTCGGCGCCAAGGGCTGCGTCAAGTGTCACTCGGTGAACGGGATCGGCGGCAAGGTCGGTCCCGATCTCGCCAAGATTTCCCGCCCGCGCACGTTCTTCGAGCTCGGGGCGGACATGTGGAATCACCTCCAGAAGATGTCGGCGCGGATGAAGCAGCTCGGGATCACGCGGCCAAAGCTCGATGAGCGCGAGGTCGGCGATCTCGTCGGCTTCCTCTACACGCTCAACTATTTCGACTCCCCCGGCAATGCGGCTGAGGGCCGGCGCCTCTTCACCGAGAAGCGCTGCATTCTCTGTCACCAGGTGCAGGGTGTGGGTGGCGTGGTGGGGCCGAATCTGGACGGCCTGAGGCAGTTCGCCTCGCCGATCTTCATCACCTCCGCGATGTGGAATCACGGCCCGCAGATGTCAGCGAAGATGAAGGAGCGGGGGGTGGAGCGTCCGAGCTTCACGGGCCCGGAGCTGCGCGACCTGATCGCCTTCCTCGCGCCGGCGACCGCCGGGTCGCAGGAAGGTCCGCTCTATGTGCTGCCCGGCCGCTCCGAGGTCGGGCGCCAGCTCTTCGGTCAGAAGGGCTGTATCCAGTGCCACAGCGTCGGTGGCGTTGGCGGCAAGGTCGGTCCCGACCTGGTCGAGAAGGGCACGCGCCGGAGCCCGGTGGAGTTCGCGGCGGCGATGTGGAACAAGGCCCCGGCCATGACGGCGGCGATGGCCGAGCGTGGGATTGCCGTGCCCGAGCTGCGCCCCGACGAGATGGCCGACATCGTGGCGTATCTCTACTCGGTGCGGTATTTCGGCAATGCGGGCAGCCCGCCTCAGGGCTACACCGTGCTGTCGCAGAAGGGGTGCCTGCAGTGCCATGCCCTCTCGGGCGAGCGCGGGAAGCCCGCGAGCGATCTCTCAAAGGTGAAAGGCTTGGATTCCCCGGCGGCGGTCATTGCCGTCCTGTGGAACCACACCGTGGTCACCGCGACCGTCGCGGGAAAGAAGACCGAATGGCCGACGATGACCTCTCAGGAGATGGCGGATCTGTCCGCCGTGCTGCAGTCACTCAGTCAAACGAGAAGAACCCGATAGGCCATGGCATGACGGGACTCGCGCTGGCAGGCGCGATCCTGCTGGGGCTCGTCGTCTGGCCCTTCGAGGCAGCGGCCCAGGCGCCGCGGGACAACTGCGCCGCTTGCCATCTCGAAACCGGCGACGAGCGGCTGGCGGCGCCGGCCCGCGATTTCCCCCAGGACATCCACGTCGCGAAGGGATTCGGATGCGTCGTGTGCCACGGGGGCGATGCCCGGCAGACGGGCGTGGAGGGCATGGACCGGGCGAAGGGATTCATCGGCAAGCCCACGCGCCAGCAGATCCCGCAGCTCTGTGGCCGCTGCCATTCCGACGCGGCCTTCATGAAGCGCTACAACCCTTCGCTACGCGTCGATCAGCTGGCCGAGTACGCGACCTCGGTCCACGGACGGCGGCTCCGGGAGCAGGGCGATACGAAGGTGGCCACGTGTGTCGGCTGCCATCCCGCCCATTCCATCAGGCCGCCGGCGGATCCGAAATCCAGCGTCCACCCGCTGCGCGTGGCGGACACCTGCGGCCGCTGCCACGCCGACGCCAAGTACATGGCCGAGTACAAGATCCCCACCGATCAGCTCCAGAAGTACAAGACCAGCATCCACTGGAAGACCATGGCGGAGAAGGGCGACCTCTCGGCGCCCACGTGCAATAAGTGCCATGGGAATCACGGCGCCGTGCCCCCCGGGATCAGCTGGGTGGGCAATGTCTGCGGGCAGTGCCATACCGTGATGGCAGATCTCTTCAAGAAGAGCGTGCACGCCAAAGCCTTCGAGCAGATGGGGAGCCCCGGCTGCGCGACCTGTCACGAGAACCACGGGATCCAGGCCACCACCGACGACATGCTCGGCCTGGGCGAGAAGGCCGTCTGCGCCACATGCCATTCCGCCGATGACAAGGGTGGGAAGAGCGCGGCCGAGATGCGGGCGCTCATCGACTCGCTCGCCGCCGAATCCCGCAAGGCCCGAGGGATCCTGGTTCAGGCCGAGCGCGCCGGTATGGAGGTCAGCCAGGCCCAGTTCGATCTCAACGGCGCCCGGGAGGCCCTGGTCAAAGCTCGGAACGCCATCCACGCCTTCAAGGTCGACGCGGTGAAGACCGAGGTGACCCCGGGGCTGTCAATCAGCGCCAAGGCCTATGAGCGCGGCGTGCGCGCGATCGAGGAGCTGGGGTTCCGCCGAAAAGGCTTCGCCGTCTCGCTGGTGATCATCGTCGCGCTCATCGCCGGTCTCGTGGTGAAGATCCGCCAGATCGAGCGCCGCAACGGCTCCGGGCCGCGCGCCCCGGGCAGAGGAGACACGTAATGGCCGAGCACGCGCTGGACCCCGGGCCGACCCGCCGCGGCTTCATCAACTGGTTTCTCGGCACCGCCGCCGGGGCGTTCCTGATCTCAGTCCTCTATCCCCTCGGGCGCTACCTCGCGCCGCCCACGGTGGGGGAGTCGACGGCGGGGACGGTGACGCTGCAGATCAAGCCCGACGAGGTCAAGGTGAACACCGGGCAGATCTTCAAGTTCGGAAATCGGCCCGGGATCCTGGTGCGGACGCCGGCCGGCGAGCTGCGGGCCTTCTCGGCCGTCTGCACCCATCTCAACTGCACCGTGCAGTACCGCTCCGATCTCAGTCAGATCTGGTGCGCGTGCCACAATGGCCACTACGACCTCGGCGGCAAGAACGTCGAAGGGCCGCCTCCCCGGCCGCTGGATCCCTACGTGGTCAACGTGCGCGGCAGCCAGATCGTGGTCAGCAAGAGCGCCTGATCATGGCAGCGGGGCCCTCACAGCGCGGACGGCTCTGGACGTGGCTGGACGAGCGCGTCGGTTTGGCGGAGATGGAGAAGCTCGCGCACAAGAAGCAGGTGCCGGTTCACCGGCACACCGTCTGGTACTACCTGGGCGGGATGACGCTCTTTCTCTTCATGATCCAGGTCGCCACCGGCATCCTCCTCCTCCTGTACTATCGCCCGAGCGCGGAGGAGGCGTTCGAATCCATCCAGTTCCTGATGACCGAGGTGCAGTTCGGCTGGCTGGTGCGCTCGATCCATGCCTGGGCCGCCAACCTGATGATCTTCACGCTCTTCGTCCATCTCTTCAGCGTGCTGCTGCTCAAGGCGTACCGCCCGCCGCGCGAGATCACCTGGTTCTCGGGGATCGGGCTCATGGGGCTGGCCATGGGGTTCGGCTTCACCGGCTACCTGCTGCCCTGGAACGAGCTCGCCTATTTCGCGACCAAGGTCGGGACCGAGATCACCGGGGCCGTGCCCGTCATCGGCTCCTTCGCGGGGCGGCTGCTCCGCGGCGGAACCGATGTCACCGGCGCGACGCTGACCCGCTTCTACGGCATCCACGTGGCCGTGCTGCCGGCGCTCACCACCGCCGTGATCGGCCTGCATCTCTATCTCGTCCAGAAGCACGGCATGAGCGTCCCGCCGGCCGTCGAGGGGCAGGGCCAGCCCCCGCGCACCATGCCGTTCATGCCCAACTTCCTGCTCCGCGATATCGTGGGCTGGCTCTCCGCGCTGGCGGTGCTGACCGCCCTGGCAGCCTACTACCCCGCCGAGCTCGGGCAAAAGGCGGACCCGTTCGCCCCGGCTCCCGTTGGGATCAGGCCCGAGTGGTACTTCATGTTCATGTTCCAGACGCTGAAGTATCTCCCGGCGCATATCCTCGGCATCGAAGGCGAGGTCGTGGGCATCCTCGCCTTTGGACTTGGGGCGGTGTTCCTCCTGCTCATCCCGATTCTGGACCGGCGGACGGCGAGAGGAGAGCGGAGTCAGCTGTTCACGTGGATCGGCTGGGCGATCATCGTCTACATGCTGCTGTTCACCTACCTCGGGTACACCGCGAGCGCGACCAAGTGATATCGCGCTCGGCGGCGCTTCTGTTTGGTGTCGGACTGAGCGCCGCTCTGTTCGGTGCCGCTCACGACGCCACCGCCGCGGGGCCCGGGGCCGCCCGACGCGGTCTCGCCCTGTTCCAGGCCAAGGAGTGCGCGCGCTGCCATCTCCCGCGCGGCCGGCCCGGCGTGGGGCCCGCGCTGGAAGAGCTCCGTCAGCCCCAGGGAGCATGGGTGCTGGCGGGGCGGCTGTGGAATCATGCTCCCGCCATGTTCGCCGCCTTCGGGAGTCAGGGGCTGGGCTGGCCCGAGATCAGCGCCGCCGAGATGGCCGACCTCATGGCTTATCTGGATGCGGATCCCACGCGCGATCCGGCGCCCGATCGCCTCCAGGGCGAGGCGGAGCTGGTGCGGAAGGGATGTCTCAAGTGTCACAGCCTGAGAGGAGAGGGCGGCCGGGTCGGCCCGGACTTGGGCGCGCTGCGGGCCGCGTATGAATCGGCGCCGGTGTGGGCGGCCCGGATGTGGGTGCATACGCCGCGCATGGCCGCGGAGGCCAGGCGGCTCGGGATCCTTTATCCGCGTTTCTCCGGGCGCGAAATGGACGATCTGGTAGGCTTTCTCAAGAGCGTCGCGAAGTGAACCACGTCTGAAGGAGAGGAGGACTCCGGTGAGAACGATAGGATCCGTGAGTGTGGTGCTTCTGGCGGCCCTCGTCGCCGGCCTGCTGATCGCCTCGCCCGCGTCGGCTCAGGCCAAGGGCCCGGCAGACTTCACCTTCGAGCTGGGGAAGGACAGTCCCGGCAAGGTGACCTTCAGCCACGAGAAGCACAAGGAGAAGCTGGAGAAGTGCACGGCCTGTCACGTGAAGATCTTCAAGATGAAGAAGGGGACATCCGGCGTGACGATGGAAAAGATCAGGGCGGGTGAGGCATGCGGCTCCTGCCACAATGGCAAGACCGAAGTCGCCGGGAAGGTCGTGTTCGCGGCCACGGATCAGGCGAACTGCGAGAAGTGCCACAGGAAGTGAAGCGCAGGAGGAACAGCGCAGCGAGAGTGGCCACCTAACTCGTGCGGAGGAGGAGGAGACTCGTCGTGTCGCGGGCCCTTACGGGTCTCGGCGCCCTTCTCCTCCTCGCCGCGCTCCTCTTATATGCGGGCTCGGCCGAGGCCCAAGCCAAGACTGCCGGGCCCACGCCCTCGGCTGAGGACTGCCTCGGCTGCCACTCGGACAAGGATCTCAAGCGGAGCGCGCCGGCCCCAGGTCGCCGGGATTCGCTCTTCGTTGACCCGGCGGTGCTCAAGGCCTCCCCGCATGCGCGGCTTGGATGCGTCGGCTGCCACACCAGCGCGACGGCGCCCCACGATGTGCCGCTGCCGCCCGTGCGCTGCGCGGGCTGCCATGACAAGGCCCGCGCCGCGCTGAGCGAAGGGGCGCACGGCGGCCGCCTCGCCCAGGCCCGGGGCGTGACCTGCACGGCCTGCCACGGCACCCACGACGTGCGCCCGGCTGCCGCGATGACCATCGAGACCTGCGTGACCTGCCATCGCGCCCAGGTGCAGGTCTATCGCGGGAGCGTGCACGGCCGCTCGCGCCAGCGCGGGAATTCCGAGGCGGCCACTTGCCGGTCCTGCCACGGCGCGGCTCACGCGGTGCTGGCCAAAACGAATCCGCGCTCGCCTGTCTACCACCTGAACCTCCCGCGAACCTGTGCGCAATGCCATGCCGACCCGGCGCTAGCCAAGCGGCACAATATCCCGATCGCCAATGTCTACGAGCTGTACATGGACTCCATCCACGGTCGTGCAGTGAGCCGTAGCGGCCTGCTCGTGGCCGCCAACTGCTCCGATTGCCACGGCAGCCATGAGATCCAGCCGCGTCTCGATCCGGCCTCGCGCGTCTTCCGCAGCACGATCCCGAAGACCTGCGGGGCCTGCCACGCCGGTGTCCTCGCGGCCTTCTCGCAGTCGATCCACGGGAAGTCAGCGGCGAAAGGCAATGTCGCCGCCCCTGTGTGCACGGACTGCCACAGCGCACATCAAATCCGCCGGGTGGAGGGCGCGCCGTGGCAGCTCGACGTGATCCGGGAGTGTGGCTCCTGCCATACTGAATCGCTCAGGACCTATCGCGATACCTTCCACGGGAAGGTGACGGCGCTGGGCCTCACCCGGGTGGCCAAGTGCGCGGACTGCCACGGCGCCCACACGATCCTGCCCGCGTCCGATCCCGCGTCATCGGTGTCGCCCGCGCGCATCGTGACGACCTGCCGGCAGTGCCATCCGGCGGCCGGCGCGAAGTTCGCGCAATTCCATCCGCACGCGGACCCGGAGAGCAAGGAGCGCTTCCCCACGCTCTACTACGCGTATCTCTTCATGACCGCGCTGCTCATCGGCACGTTCGGCTTCTTCGGCCTTCACACCGTCCTCTGGCTTCCCCGCTCGCTGATCGAGCGGCTCCGCCGCGACCGGCAGAGCCATGGGGACGGGAGAGAGCCGTGAGCATGCCGAGGCGCTATTACTTCCGTCTCAATCTCTACCACCGGATCCTGCACGGGATGGTGATCGCGAGCTTCCTCGGGCTGGCCCTCACCGGCCTGCCGCTGAAGTACGCCCAGACGGGCTGGGGGGCGTGGCTGTCGCACGCGCTCGGCGGGCCGTTCACGACCGGCTACCTGCATCGGTTTTTCGCGATCGTCACCTTCCTGTATTTCGCGCTGCACCTGGGTTACGTTGCGCGGCTCGTGCTGGCCCGGCAGCCGGGCATCTTCTGGGGGCCGGATTCCATGGTCCCGCAGCCCCGCGACCTGGTACAGCTCGTCCAGCACGTCCGCTACTTTGTGGGTCTGGGTTCCCGCCCGCGCTTCGGGCGCTGGGCGTATTGGGAGAAGTTCGACTACTGGGCGGTGTTCTGGGGGATCTCGATCATCGGCGCCTCCGGCCTGCTGCTCTGGTTCCCCACCTTCTTCGCGCGCTATATGCCGGGCTGGGTCTTCAACATCGCGATCCTCGTCCACAGCGATGAGGCATTGCTGGCCGTGGGCTTCATCTTCACGGTGCATTTCTTCAATGTCCACCTCAGGCCGGAGAAGTTCCCCATGGACCCGGTGATCTTCACCGGCCGAGTGGAGGAGGAGGAGTTTCGGCGTGAGCACCCGGAAGAATACGAGCGCCTCGTCGCCGACGGGCGCCTCGAGGCCCGCCGGGCCGAGCCGCCACCGCTCTGGCTCCGCAACTTCTCGCGGGCGATGGGCTACAGCTCGCTTGCTATTGGAATCATCCTGATCTGGCTTATCATCACCACGGCCATCCGATGACCGACGAGACGCCCAAGGACACGGTTCCCAAGCGCCGCCGCTGGCTCCGCGGCCGCGCCCTTCTGGTGGTGCTGGGGGCGGCCGTGGTCGTGGGCGGCGCCGCCGGCGTCGGTCTGTGGGAGGCTAGCACGAGCCCGCTCCTGTGCAACTCGTGCCACATCATGAAGCCGTACGTCGCGGCCTGGAAGGAGTCCAAGCACCGGAACGTGACGTGCGTGCAGTGCCACTATCCGCCGGGCTTCCGCGATACGATCTGGGTCAAGTACCAGGCGATCTCGCAGGTGGTGAAGTGGGCCACCCAGACATACAACTCCAAGCCCTTCGCCGAGGTCGAGGACGCCAGCTGCCTACGGTCGGGCTGCCACGAGCGGCGCCTCCTCGAGGGCAAAGTCACGTTCAAACGCGGCATCATCTTCGACCATCGGCCGCATCTGCAGGAAGTCCGCCGGGGCCGGCAGCTCCGATGCACGAGCTGCCATTCCCAGATCGTGGTCGGGACCCACATCGAGGTGACCGAGTCCACCTGCTTCCTCTGCCACTTCAAGGGGATGAAGACCGGGCGGGCATTGACGCCGATCGCCGGCTGCACCGGCTGCCACGGGGCGCCCAAGGGGGACGTCGTCGTGGGCTCGCTCCGTTTCAACCACGAGGACGTGCAGCGTCGGGGCGTGGCTTGCCAGCAGTGCCACCTCAATGTCACCGAAGGTGAAGGCGCGGCGCCGCGGGAGCGCTGCTTCACGTGCCACAATCAGCCGGAGAAGCTCCAGCGCATCGGCGACATCCCGTTCATCCACAACTTCCACGTGACCGGCCACAATATCGACTGCCTTCGCTGCCACACCGAGATCAAGCACCGGCTGCCGCCCCGGATCGGGGTACCCACCGCGCAGCGCGATCCGGACCGGCCGGTCCGGGTCCATCTGGCCGCGGTGACGGCGCACCGATGACCGTGCGGACTCGGATGCTCGCCGCCGCCGGGCTGGCCTTGGGCTGTCTGGTGGGCGCGGTCCCGGCGCAGGCGGCCGAGGAGCGGCCCGCCCCACCGCTTCAGCGCCCCGGTGGGCCGCTGCCCCTGCCGACGCCTCAGGAGCAGCGGTCGGGCGAGCCGCATCGGAGCGGAGAGCTCGAATGCCGTAACTGCCATGAGGCCACCCATCAAGGTGTGCTGCGGATGTACGTGGGTCTCGGCGGGCGCGGCACCCCCATGATTCCGAGCCATATGTTCCAAGTCCGCGTGGAATGCGTGGCCTGCCACATCGCCCCCAAGCAGGAAGCAGGCGCGGCCAAGATCGTCGGCCAGACCTTCCGTCCCACCGAGCAGGCCTGCGTGAACTGTCATGGTGAGAAGTACCGCGGCATGCTCCAGCGCTGGCGGGATACGCTGGCCCGGATGCGCGAGGTCGTGACGCCCAAGCTCGCCGCCGCGCGAGCGGCGGTCGAGGCGGCCGATCCCAAGCATCCCAAGCTCGTCCGCGCCCGGCAGCTCGTGGCGGACGGCGACTTCAACATGCAGTTCGTGGCGCTGGGCCGGGGCGTTCACAATGTCTTCTACGCGGCCGACCTGCTCAAGCTCTCCAATAACTGGGCCGATGAGGCGCTGGCATTGCTGGGTAAGCCCGCGTCCAAGGCTGATGACACGCTTGTGCGGGGCGGCTACTGCGGCGTGCTCTGCCACGAGCAGGTCGGCGTGAAACAGCTCGAGACCGTGACGTACCGGAAGCAGAAGCTGCCCCACGTGCGCCACGTCACCGAGTTCGGCGCGACGTGCACCGCCTGCCACTCGGCCGAGGTGCACAAGACGGTGAGCGCCACGCCGGCCACCTGCAGCACCTGCCACCACAGTTCCCAGAACGAGCGTTGCGAATCGTGCCACAGCGCCCAGAGCGCGTTCTACCGAGGGATGGCGAAGACCGATCTGGTGAAGCTCGAGCCGAACTCGATGGTGAACGCCGTCGCCTGCACCGGCTGTCACGACTGGTCGAAGAAGCATTCCCGCAAGGCGGTCGGAGAGAAGTGCACGGGCTGCCACGATCCCGCGTATCGGAGCTTCCTCGACGAGTGGACCACCGGATTGGACAAGGAGGCGACCGCGGCCCGTGAGGCCCTCACGCGCGCGGACGCCGCGCTGGCGCGCGGGCGACGCGCGGGCCGGCAGGCTCCCGAAGCGGCCGCCTTGGCCAAGGACGCGCGCGACGCCCTCATGCTCGTCCAGAAGGCGCGCGGCGTCCACAATCCCGCGGGCGCGGAAGCGCTGCTCCAGATCGCGCGCAAAAAAGCCGAAGAAGCCCTGGCCCGCTCCGCCCAGCGATAAATCGGCGCGCGCCACGCCCGTGCGACCATCGCGTCCCAGTGCGGCCTCGTGGCCCCGGTGAGGCACCCTCACCCCACACGCTGAGCCCGCTCCCGCGCCTTCCGTAGGCCGTTCTCTCTACAACCATCCTCCAGATGTTTCTGGTTCTGCCTGGCCGGCGCCTGGCACTCTGCTTGCGTTGCGTCATCACTATGCCGTCTTCTGCTCGGACGACAAGGGCGGGGTGTGAGAGGGCCGAATGCCGATGCAGCGGCTGACGAGGCTACTCTTTCCCGATCCGCCGAGGCCGATCCCGGCTCACCGTCCGTTTGGGATCGCGCTGCGGACCACCCATCTGATGTGCTTTGGAACCCTCGTCGGCGGGCATGTCTTCGATGTGGAGCCGTCACGCCTCCGGCCGTTCCTCATTGCGACGATTGCAACGGGCGTCGCGCTCATGGCGCTGGAGCTGATTTCCACCTGCGCCTGGCTCTTCTTGGGCAAGGGCCTCATGGTCCTGGCCAAGCTCCTGCTTCTGCTGATGATCCCGCTGTTCTGGGAGCACCGGGTCGCGCTCTTGTTGACGACGGTGGTGGTCGCATCGGTTGGCTCGCACATGCCCGCCAGATTCCGCCACTATTCCTTGCTCCCACGACGGCCAGCCGAGTCGGTCGAGCCCCTTCGGATGGACATCGTCCAAAGGAGATAGCGCCATGACACACAGCCGGCGCCCTGACGAGGAAGAATCACGCCATTCCCCGACCGACTTGAGGCGGTTCGCGTCGTTCGTGATCGGCGCTGGGGCATGCGCGGCCCTCCTCGTCGGCGTGGGCTCGGCCGCTGCCGATCCCGGAGATGCGGAACGAGGCCGCGCGACCTTTACCGAAAAGCAGTGCGCCCGGTGCCATCTGCCTCGGGGAACCACGGGGTCGGGGCCGGCGCTCGAGGAGCTTCGGCGGCCCCAAGGGGAAATGGAGCTGGCTGGCCGGCTCTGGAACCACGTGCCGGGCATGCTCGCGGCGCTCGCCGAGGGCGGCTCGCGGTGGCCGCAGATCGGCGTGGGAGAGATGGCGGACCTGATGGCGTATCTCCAGGCGGATTCTTCCCGCGACCCGGCGCCGGACTTCCTCAAGGGACACCTCCTGCTTCTCCGGAAGGGCTGCCTCAAGTGCCACAGCCTGGCGCGAGAAGGGGGGCGGGTCGAGCCCGATCTGGCCGAGCCGCGCGCCAATTACGATTCGGGCGCGGCGTGGGCGGCGGCGATGTGGACGCATACGCCGGGCATGGCGGCGATGGCCGCGCAAAAGGGCATCACGTACCCGCGGTTCTCCGGCGAGGAGATGGGAAACCTCGTCGGCTTCCTGAGGCACGCGGCGGCGACGACACCACAGCGCCGGACCCAGACGGCGCCGAGCCAGTGATGCCCGGACACCGGGCGATCAAGGAGAGCGCAGATGAGGGTTCCTGAACAGGTGAAGCGGCTCGCGCTCGTGATCGGGGTTCTGGTCGCCGGCGTCTTGCTGACGCGGTTTTACGCGATCCCGCGCTCGCTGGTCTCGACGGAGCTCCACCGGTCATCGACCGTCGAGCGGGAGCTTGCCAAGCCCGTGAAGTTCGCGGGATCGGAAACGTGCCAGGGGTGCCACGAGGACGAGGCGGTCAAGAAGAACAAGAGCTTCCACCGGAACCTCGCTTGCGAGGGGTGTCACGGGCCGGCGGCGAAGCACGCCGACGATCCCACAGCCGTGAAGCCGCCCGCGCCGCGCGACCGAAAGTTCTGCCCCGTTTGCCACGCCTACGACGCCTCCAGGCCGACGGGATTCCCGCAGATCAATCCCACGGTCCACAATCCGCTGAAGCCGTGCATCGCCTGCCACAATCCGCACGACCCGGTGCCGCCGCGGACGCCCGCGGCCTGCTCCGCCTGCCATGGGCAGATCGAGCGGACCAAGGCGGTATCGAGCCACGCGCTGCTGGCGTGCACGACGTGTCACACGGTATCCGAGCAGCACAAGCGGGCGCCCCGGACGGCGCTCCCGTCCAAGCCTCAGGCCCGGGAGTTCTGCGCCAAGTGCCACGGGAAGGACTCACCGCAGAAGGAGCCGCCGAAGATCGACGTCACGACTCACGGCACGCCGTATCTGTGCTGGCAATGCCATTACCCGCATCTGCCGGAGGGACGGGGATGAACAAGCGCGACTTCCTGAAAGGCCTCATCCTGTTCTTTCCCGCGGGGGGCGTGCTGGGCGCCCTGGTCCAGGAGCTGGGCGCGAAAGAGACGGGCGCCACGGCGCCGGGAGCCACAGCCGCCGGCGGCAAGCCCGCCCCCAAGGGCTACGATCCCTCCAGCCACTACTACGGCATGGGCATCGAGATCGACAAGTGCATCGGCTGCAACCGGTGCGTTGAGGCGTGCAAGGCGGAAAACGACGTGTTGCGGGAGCCGTTCTTCTTCCGCACGTGGATCGAGCGGTACGTGATCAAGAAGGACGGCGACGTGGTCGTGGAAAGCATCAGCGTGAAGAGCAAGGCGTCCAAGGAGGCCTCGCAGGACGACCCCGACGTGCTGAGGACGTTTTTCGTGCCCAAGCTCTGCAACCACTGCGTGCACCCCCCGTGCGTCCAGGTCTGTCCGGTCGGCGCGACCTTCGCGACCGCGGACGGGGTGGTGCTCATCGACTCCAAGCGGTGCATCGGATGCCGGTACTGCATCCAGGCGTGTCCCTACGGCGCCCGGTACCTCGATCCCCGGACCAAGACGGCGGACAAGTGCAGCTTCTGCTACCACCGCGTGCGTCAAGGGCTGCTGCCCGCCTGCGTCGAAGTCTGCCCGACCCAGGCGCGTATCTTCGGTGACCTCAAGAGCAAGGCGAGTCGGCTTGTGCGGTTCGCGCGGATGAACAAGATCCACGTGCTCAAGCCGGCGCTGAACACCGAGCCCAAAGTCTATTACGCCCAGCTCGACGGAGAGGTGCGATGAGCCCGGAGATGGCGCAGGGCCTGTCCGAGCTGCTGGAGCAGATCACCGGATACATCTATCCCAACGAGATCGAGATCCACTGGTCCATCTTGATCGTCGTGTATCCGTACATCACGGGCCTCGTGGCGGGGGCCTTTATCCTGGCCTCCCTGGTGAAGGTCTTCAATGTGAAGGAGCTTCAGCCGACGTACCGGCTGGCCCTATTGACAGCGCTGGCCTTTCTGCTGGTGGCGCCGCTGCCCCTCCTGATGCACCTCGGCCGCCCTGAGCGGTTCTACGAGATCCTCCTCACCCCGAGCGTGACCTCGGCGATGGCCATGTTCGGATTCGTCTACGCGTGGTACCTCATGGGTGTGCTGCTCCTCGAGGTCTGGTTCGAGTACCGGCGGGATCTCATCGTGATGGCCGGACGTGAGCGGGGGCTGATGCGGTGGATCCATCGGGTGCTCTCGCTCTTTTCTACCGACACCAGCGAGGCGGCTGTGACGTTCGACCGCAAGGCGGTCCGGGCGATCACGATCATCGGGATCCCGTCGGCCTTCCTGCTCCACGGCTACGTGGGTTTCATCTTCGGATCGGTGAAGGCGAACCCGTGGTGGGGCAGCGTGCTGATGCCGATTGTGTTCCTCATGTCGGCCATCGTGTCGGGGATCGCGCTGGTCATCTTCCTCTACATGATGCTGGCTGCGATCAGGAAGGAGCCCGTCGACATGCGCTGCCTCGACACGATCACCTCGTATCTGTTCTACGCCGTGATCGTGGACTTCTCCCTCGAGTTCCTCGATTTTATCCACCGCCTCTACCAGAGCGAGGAGTCGGTGAAGATCCTGGGCAAGCTCATCACCCACAAGCTCTTCATGAGCCTGTTCGTGCTGCAGATCCTGCTCGGCATGTTCATCCCGCTGGGCATCCTGGTCGTGGCGAAATGGCGCAAACTGAACGAGGACGGGAGGAAGCTGCTGTACTTCACGGCGGTCATTCTGATCCAGCTCGGCATCTTCAGCACGCGGTGGAACGTCGTGATCGGTGGGCAGCTGTTCTCGAAGAGCTTCAGGGGCCTGATGGCGTATAAGATGGAGGTCATGGGAATCGAGGGATTCATCACCGCCATGGTCCTGCTCGCGCTGCCGTTCGTCATCCTGGCGGTGCTGATCCGCGTCCTGCCGACGCGGCGCCTCGCAGACGAGGCGCACGGCTCCGCGTGACGGCATCGGCGCATCGGACCGCATGACCCGCGGCCAGGAGCGCGGGCAGTCGGCGGCGCCGCGGCGCGATTGGCTGGTCGCCGCCGTCGCCGTGGTGGGAGTGGTCATCGCCGGGTATCTGACGGCCACCAAACTCACCCGCGCCAGCGCGCTCTTCTGCGAGGCCGGCACCGGCTGCGACATCATCCAGGCGAGCCCGTACGCGCTCTTCCTGGGGGTGCCGACGGCGCTCTGGGGCGCCGCAGTGTACGCCGCGATCGGGACCATCGCCCTCGTCGGGCTGTCCCAGCGCTGGTGGCTGCGGGCCTTTCTCCTCGCCGTCTCGGGTGTGGCGTTCTCCGCGTATCTCACGTATCTCTCCTTCTTCGTCATCCGCGCGGTGTGCGTGTACTGCCTGGCCTCTGCCGCCGTCGCGGTGGCGCTATTCGCGCTCTTGCTCGCGCGCCGGCCGGCCGGCGGCGGGCGCCGCTCGCCCACCCGCCCGGCGCGCGTCGCCTCGCTGGGCGTCTTCGTCGCGGTAGTGGCGGTGGTTTTCGGGGCCTTCGTCTTCGCGGGCAGCGCGCCGGAGCAAACCGCCGCCTACCGGGAAGCGCTGGCCCGCCATCTCACCGCCTTGCTGCCCTACGTCGAATGCGATCCCAAGGGGATCGGCGCGCGTCCTGACCTCTGCGGCCAAGTCGGTGTTCGCGCCTACCCGACCTGGGTCATCAACGGTGAGAAGCGCGAGGGCGTGCAGTCCCTCGCCGATCTCGCCGGGGCCTCGCGCTTCACGACACCCCCCAAGTAGCGATCCGAGGCCGGTACCGGGCTGAGGCGGCGGCGCCCTGATGGGGCAGAGATGCCCCACCCTTAGCCAACCGCCGGCCGCCGAGTATCCGGCTCCGCTCCATCCAATCGCATACTTAGGTTCACCTAATGTTGGCACCCCCCTTGCTCCCTATCTCCCAAAATGGCAACCGCTGGCGGGAAGGAGGCGGTGGTGGAGCCGCCGGGCATCCCGGGCTTCCTGCTCGAATGCCTCGAGACGGTGTGGCGGCTCGAGCATGAGCATCCGCCGGCGGGTCTCGAGCCACTGGGCCGGGGGCTAGGCGTCAGCAAAGCCACGGCGACTGAGCGGGTGCTCGCGCTCGAGGGCCGTGGGCTGCTCGTCACCGATCTCTCCGGCCACCTTCGTCTCACCGGCGAAGGGCGCCGCATCGCGCTCGGCCTCATCCGCAAGCATCGACTGCTCGAGCGCTTCCTCACCGACTTGCTCAAGCTGCCGTGGGAGCGCGTCCACGAAGAGGCCTGCCGACTCACGCCGGTGCTGTCCGAGGATATCGCGGCCGCGCTGGCGGATCTGCTGGGGGCGCCCGCGACCTGTCCACATGGCAATCCGATCCCGGCGGCTGACGGCGCGCTCGCCGAGGAAACCGGGACCCCGCTCCACCGACTCAAGCCGGGCCAGGGCGGCATCATCCTGAGAATCGAGCGCGAAGAGCCCGAGATGCTCAGGTACCTGGCGACGCTCGGCCTCCTGCCTCAGACCAAGGTCGAGGTGGAAGAGATCGCGCCGTTCGGCGGCCCCGTACTGATCCGGTCGGGCGACTCCCGCTACGCTCTCGGCCGCAAGGTCGCGGCCCGCATCTTCGTGAGGGAAGCCTAGACCGTGCTGAGCTGCCACGACCAGGTCACGCGCTGGAAGGACGGCCTGCCGGTGACCTTCGCGCTCGCCGGCAATCCCAATGTGGGCAAGTCCAGCGTCTTCAACTGGCTCACCGGGATGGGCGTGATCACGGCCAATTACCCAGGCAAGACGGTGGAGGTGAACCTCGCCACGACCCGCTTCAAGGATCTCGAGATCGGGATCATGGACCTGCCGGGGACGTATGCCATGGGCTCGACCTCGGAGGACCAGTGGGTGGCGCGACGGGCCCTGCTCGACGGGACGCCCGACGCGGTGCTGGTGGTGGTGGACGCGACGCGCCTCGAGCGCAACCTCTATCTCCCGCTCGAGCTCCTCGACCTGGGCTTTCCGGTGGTGATCGCCCTCAATCTCGTGGACGAGGCATGGCGGGAGGGTCTGCGCGTGGATCATGCCCGGCTCTCGAGGCTGCTCGGTGTTCCGGTGGCGCCCACCGTCGCGGTCCGGGGGCAGGGCCTCGACAGGCTGGTCGAAGTGGGAGTCAAGGAAGCGCAATCCAGCCGCCTCCGCGTGTCGGCGCCGCGCTACGGCCGGGACGTGGAAGAAGCCATCGCCCGGGTGGGCGAGCGGCTGGTCAAGGAGGGCGTGGAGCTTCCCTGGAATCTTCCGACACGTGCCGTCGCTCTCCTGCTGCTCGAGGAAGACGAGGAGGCGCTCAACTGGGCCAAGCGACTTCCCGACGGCGCGCGGATTCTCGCCGCGGTGGAGGAGGCCGCGGCAGCGATCGCGGCGAGCCACGACGAGCCGGCTGCGATGCGGATCGCCCGCGAGCGCCACGGGCTGGCGGGGGAAATCGCCGCCAAGGTGAAGACGCGGGTTCGCGCGCCGTCCCGGGGCCAGGACCGCTTCTGGCGGCTCACCACCGCGCCCGCCACCGGCTTTCCGATCCTCGCCGCCGTCCTGGTCGGCCTCTTCGCCACGCTCTTCTACGTCGGCGATCTGCTCTCCACGCTGCTGAGCGCGACGTGGGAGGCGCTCGCCTCGCCGGTGATCCGCGCGGCAGTGCACGCGGCGCTGGGGCAGGGCGTGGCCTCACGGAGCCTGCTCTGGGGCGTGGACGCCGGCGTGATCGCCGCCCTCACCGTGGGCATTCCCTATGTGCTGGTCTTCTACCTGATGCTCTCCGTCCTCGAGGACACGGGCTATCTCAACTCGGTGGCGTTTCTCACCGATCCCTTCATGCACCGGCTCGGGCTGCACGGCCGGGCCGTGATCCCGGTCGTGGCGGGGCTCGGCTGCAATGTGCCCGCCATCATGGGGACGCGGGTGCTCGCGACCATGCGCGAGCGGATTCTCGCCAGCACGCTGGTCTGCCTCGTGCCGTGCAGCGCCCGCACCGCGGTGATCGCGGGGGCCGTGTCGAAGTACGTGAGCTGGGAGGCGGCCGTCGGAGTGTACGTGATCACCGCGGCCATCGGCTTCGGCGCCGGCGCGGCGATGAACCGGCTGATTCCCGGACGCGCCACGGGGCTTGTGATGGAGATGTTCCCGTTCCGGGCGCCCTGCCTGCGGACCATGCTGGCGCGAACCTGGCATCGCTTCAAAGGGTTCGTCTGGGTCGCCACGCCCGTCGTCCTCCTGGGCAGCTTCGTCCTGGGCGTGATCTACGAAACCGGGCTCGTGTGGGCCTTCGCGGCTCCACTCTCTCCGATCGTGGAAGGCTGGCTCGGGCTGCCGGCGGTGGCCGGGCTCACCCTGATCTTCGCCGTGCTGAGGAAGGAGCTGGCGCTCCAGCTCCTGCTCACCCTGGCCATCGCCCAGTACGGCTCGACGACGGCCGATCTTTCCCAGTTCATGGACCGCGGCCAGATCTTCACCTATGCCCTCGTCAATACGCTGTACATCCCCTGTATCGCCACCGTCGCAGTGCTGGCCAAGGAGCTCGGCTGGCGGCGTGCCTTGCTCATCTCCGGCTTCACGATCCTGTTGGCCCTCGCGGCCGGAGGGATCGCCCACCGCCTCGTGGGCCTCGGGTGACGCGGCCCATCCGCGCCCTGCTGCTCACCGCCGCGGCGCTGCTGCCCCTGGGCGCGGCCGTCGTCTGGGCCGTCTCTGCGCCGTGGAGCTCGGTCACCGCGGCGGCGGTCTCGGGCGAGGGCGTGATCGAGATTCCCATCCGCGTTCACGCATGGGGCTTCAGCCCGCGGGTGATCCAGGTGGCATCGGGGCAGACTGTGCGCTTCGTGGCGTCGAGCGATGATATCGGCCACGGCTTCGCCATCAATGAGCTCGGCGTGAACCTGCCGCTTCGGGCCGGCGCGCCCATGCGCTCCTCCACCGTGACGGTGAACCTTCCCGACGGAGTCTACGAGATCCACTGCAGCGTGTTCTGCGGGCTCGGGCATCCGGCGATGAAGGGCCGGCTCGTGGTGGGCATGCCCCGCCGGGATTTCGTCAGCACGGCGCCGTGGCTCGCATCGCTCGCCGTCGGGCTCGCCGCCGTCGGCGTGGTCGTCCTCACGCTTCTTCGAAGCCGGCCCCAGTGAGCGCCTCCGGCGAGCGGCGGAGCGGGCGAGGCGAGATCCAGTCGCTGCCGCCGGTGAGGTGGGCCGTCGGGCTCGGGCCGTTCCAGTTCCTGATCGTCGCGCTCACGGCGCTCGGCATGGCCGTCGTGCTGTGCTCGGCCGCCGTCGGCGTGGAGCATCCGAGCGTCAACTTCGGGCTGGTCTTCACCTGGGTGCTCTGGTGGAGCGCGCTCCTGGTGTCGTTCGTCCTCTTCGGTCGCGCCTGGTGCCTGGCCTGTCCCGTGGGCGCGGTCGGGGAATGGCTGCAGCGGCTGAGCCTCTGGTGGCGGGCGCCGCGGAGCGCCGGTCTCGACCGGCCATGGCCCCGGCGGCTCCGGGGAATGTGGCTGCCGACAGGCCTCTTCGTCGTCTTTGCCTTTCTGGACAATGGCTACGGGATGTCCAATAGCCCGCGAATGACCGCCGGGTTGATCATCGTCCTGACACTCGCCGCCGCATGGGTTGGCCTCGTGTTCGAGCGCCGGGCGTTCTGCCGATATCTCTGTCCGATCACGGCGTTCATCGGGCTGAACGCCCTCGCCGCCGCCTTCGAGCTGCGGCGTCGCGATCCCGTCAGCTGCGGCGCCGGTTGTCCCACCAAGGACTGCTATCGCGGCAATGAGCGGCGCTACGGCTGCCCGATGAGCGAATTCCCTGGCGCGATGGAGAGCAATCTCCACTGCAACCTCTGCATGGAGTGCGTCAAGAGCTGTCCGCGCGAGAATATCGCGCTGCGGCTGAGACCCGCGGGTTTGGACCTCTGGGCGATGAGCCGGCCGCGTCTCGACGGCGCCGTAGGTGCCGTCGTCGTGGTGGGACTGGCGACGGTCGCGCCGCTCCTCATGCTCCTCCTGCTCTCTCCAGTGCGGCGCCTGCTGTCGCTCGTGCTCTCGGCCGGCGCGCCCCCGAACGACCCGCCACGGCTCGCGGCGGTGGCTGTCCTCCTCCTGGCCGGCATCGCAGCGAGCGCCGCATTGGTCTACGCCTTCAGCCACCTGTCCCGGCTCGCTGCGGCGGCCGAGGCGACGCGACCGCTCTTCATTCGCTACGCCTATGCCCTCATTCCCGTCGGTCTTTCGCGCCTCCTGGCCGACGTGCTCGATCACGTGCTGAGGACCTGGGGGGCGCTCGGCGACGTGACCCGGGCGCTCGTCCTCGATTTTCCGCTAAACCGGGTCATGCCCGGGCAGGTGAGCGTCGTCCACCTTCTGGAGCCCGTCACGGTCTACGCCCTCCAGGCCGGATTGATCATCGGCGGGCTCCTCTGGAGCCTCTCTGCGATGCGCCGGGTCTCGCTGCGCCTGTTCCCCGACCGCCAGGCGGGCATTGCCTCGCTCATCCCCATGGCCGGGCTGGCGCTGCTGCTGAGCTGGTTGAGCGTATGGACTCTGGGACTGGCGCTCCTCTAGGGGGCCACAAGTCCCTGCGCAGCCCGGGGGCGACAGCGGTGGTGGCCGCCGCGCTCGTGATCGCCACCGTTCTCACCGGCCTCGTCTTCACGGGAAAGATCAACCTGGCGCCATCGAGTCCAGACGGGGAGGGTACGGTCTTCTACCTCGTGCCCTACCATTACGGCTTTGCCTTCTACGACCGCGATCTGGTGGAGCGCGAGCGGATCGAGGTCAAATCCGGAGAGAAGATCACCCTGGTCATTGTCCCAGCCCAGTCGCTGCCCGAGGAGGTCTTCCTCGAGTATGCCGAGCGGAGTCTTCGGCTGTCCATCGGCGGTCTCCCAGCCGGCGACTCGAAGATATCGGCCAAGATTATGGAAGACCTCGCCCTGGGCAATGTCGAGCACATCATCGGGATCGCGGCCCATCCGGTATACGTGACGACCAATGTGGCAGCCGTTCTTGGCGGCGAGCGCTTCAGGCGGGGCGGTCCCCGGAGCCTGGCCGAGGACGTCCATCAAAAAGATCCGGCGATCAAGTCCGTCACCTTCACTGCCAAGCGAGTCGGCAGCTTCGATGTGCTTTGCGTCGATTCCGGGATGGAGGGAACCGGGACCTGCGGCTGGGGCCACAAGTGGATGGTCGCCAAGGGGGCGCTGGTGGTCCGCCCCGAGTGAATTTTCTTGACAGGGACATGCCGGCAACCTTAGTTTCGGCGCTCAGAGGCCGAACCAGGGCGGCCTCAGCCTCAACCGCCGTTCGAAACTGGTCCCCTGGCGCCCCGCGCTTCTTTGGCGCAGAGCGCCGAAATTGAGCCAAATGCACTATTGGCTTGCGGCGCTCCGCGTTAGTAGAGTGCCGTCGATTGGTGCGGACTGTCTCGATAGGAGAGGCCTGTTCCTGTTCTGATCGGTGAGAGGAGTCGTCCCATGGCGGGCAGAGCTCGGCGGATCCTCTGGGTGATAGGCGGCGCGGCGCTGGTTCTGTCTGTCGGAGTCGTCCTCGGATTATCTTCTTCCGCCCCCGCCCAGCAGCAAACCAAGCCCACCGCGACGGCGGCCGCCCCAGCTCCCAAACCGGGGTATGTGGGAGCGGAGACCTGCAAAGGCTGCCACGAGGAGGCCTTCAACAAGTTCTCCCACACGCGGATGGGGCGGATCTTCCTCCACCAGGCGCGCAATGACAAAGAGGCGACCGGCTGCGAGACCTGCCACGGGCCGGGCGAAGCGCATGCCTCGGCCGGCGGCGGCAAGGGCGTGGGCGGCATGATCACCTTCGCCAAGAACGACAAGACGCCGGTAGCCAAGCGGAACGAGATCTGCCTGTCCTGCCACACCAAGGGCGCGCGGATCTTCTGGCAGGGCAGCGCCCACGAGTCGCGCGACGTGGCCTGCACCAATTGCCACAAGATAATGGAGGACGTCTCCCCCAAGAACCAACTGGCCAAGGAGACGGTCATCGACACCTGCGGCACCTGCCATCTCCAGAAGCGCGCCCAGCAGATGCGCTCCTCCCACATGCCGCTGCGCGAGGGCAAGATGACCTGCACCTCGTGCCACAACCCGCATGGCACCGTGACGCAGGCCCTCCTCAAGGAAGGCTCGACCAACGCCACCTGCTACACCTGCCATACGGAGAAGCGGGGGCCGTTCCTGTGGACCCACCCGCCCGTGCAGGAGAATTGCGCCAACTGCCACGATCCACACGGCTCGAATCACGAGGCGATGCTCAAGCAGTTCAAGCCGCGGCTCTGCCAGACGTGCCACGTGGAGACCCGGCATCCAACCAGTCCCTACGGCCGGGACGGGAGTTCGCGAAAATTCGTGATGGGGCGGTCCTGCGTCGACTGCCACGCCCACATCCACGGCTCCAACCACCCGTCCGGCTTCGCCTTCACACGCTAGGGGGCCGCCATGCGAACACTGAAGACGGCGTCTCTCATGCTCGCAGCCCTGGTAACGCTGGCCGCCGCCGGCGTGGCCTCCGCCCAGGACGCCAGCCGGACCCAGATCGGCGGGGTGAACATCGAGGGGTACGGCGAGGCCGGCGTCCGCTTCTTCGGCGAGGAGCCGTCGAAGAGCCGGCAGGCGAAGTTCCTCGAGTACCGGGACATCAATGAGGGGTTGTATCTCCAGGAGCTCCGGCTCCGCTTCTTCGTGCCGAATGAGAGCTATTCCGGGGAGTTCGGCGGCAGGCAGTGGGGGCTGCAGGACCAGGAGTTCCACCTGCTGGCAGAGCGCCTGGGCAAGTGGCAGGCCGGCTTCGACTGGGACCAGATGCGCCACATCTACTCGACCAATGCCCGGATGCTGGCGGTCCAGGGTCCCCGCGGCGTCTTCACCCTGCAGGGCCGGCCCGCCCTGGGCCTCTACAATTCCGCACCGGAGCTAGATGAGATCAGCGTGCGCTGGGACACGGCGCACATGTACTTCAAGCTGAGCCCCACGCCCGACATCGACCTCATCGCCGAGTACACGCGTATCCGCAAGGACGGCGAGCGCCCCATGGGCATGGCATTTGGCAGCCCCGGCAACAACTTCGCCGAGTTCCTCCAGCCCATCGAGCAGACCGTCCACGACTTCAGGCTGCGCGGGACCTGGGCCACCGAGCGGTGGCAGCTCCAGTGGGGCTATACGCTGTCGGTGTTCGACAATGAGATCGGCCGGCTCCGGGCCGACAATCCGTGCGGCAGCGTGGCAGCGGTCGCGGGCTGCGGCGGCGACACCGGCGCAGCCTCCCCCGTGACGGGGCAGAGCGCGCTGCCGCCGAACAACATGGCCCATACGTTCAACCTGGCCGGCGGCATCAGCCTGCCCATGCGGACCCGCATCAGCGCCAACTTCACCTACACGCTGGCGCTTCAGAACGACAACTTCTTCCCTCACACGATCAATCCAAACATCGTGGCGCTGAACAGCCCCGACCTCGTGCTCCCGCGGAAGAGCCTGGAGGGCAATGTCCGGATCGCCCAGTTCAACGTCAACGGGTCAAGCCGGCCCCTGCCGGTCCCTGTCACCTTCAATCTGAAATACAAACTGTTCGACCTGAGGGACGACAGCGAGGAGCCGATCTTCCCCGGCCACGTGATCAATGACCGGAGCTTCGCGGCGGACGCGCGGAGGGCGGGACGGTTCGAGTTCACCAAGCACAACGGCGAGCTCGACGGGCGGTGGCAGATCATCCGGCCTCTGGCGCTGACGGTGGGCGGCACTTGGGAGCGCTGGGACAGGAACGAGCACCGCGAGGTGCCGGAGAGCGACGAGCTCTGCGCCAAGGCCGCGGTCGACGCGACGCCATCCGAGTGGCTCCTGATCCGGGCGACCTATCTGCCGTGCTTCCGCCGGAACCTCAAGTACATCACCCGCGCCCATGCCGAGCACGTGGTGGACGAGGACGCCACCGCCGCCGCGACGGGGCAGTCCCTGCTGCTGAGGAAGTACGACGAAGCCGAGCGTGACCGCCAGCGGGCGGACCTGCTGATCCAGATCATGCCGCTCGAGACGCTGACGTTGACGCCGGCGCTCGGTTATCGGGCCGACGATTACCTCAACTCTCGTCTCGGTCTCCAGCACGCGATCACCTGGTCGGCGGGAATGGATGTCAATTGGGCTCCGCTGAAGTGGCTCTCCCTTGCCGCGGGTTACATGCACGAGTCCGTCTGGCAGAAGATGAGGTCCCGCAGCCGGCCGGTGACAGGCTCGACGGTGTTCGACTTCGTGGATTACGACTGGATCTCCAACACCACCGACACGGTGGACACATTCCACGCCTCCGCGATCGCGGGACTGATCCCGAAGAAGCTCGATCTGAAATTCGGCGGCGCCTATTCCTATGCCCTCGGACGCGTGGAAAACCGGAATCCCATCGGGCCTGCCAGCGGCACCGCGGCCCAGGACCTCACGGCCTCGGCCAGGCCGATGCCCGCCTTCGAGGACAGCCTGCTCCGGATCGACGTCGCGCTCCGGTACCACTTCGCCGAGGTCTGGACGGCGAGCCTCAACTACGCCTACGAAGCTTTCCGTAAGCACGACTGGCGGACCGACACGCTGAATCCCTTCCAGCCCGGAGTGTCGTCCATCTTCCTCGGCAACGACCTGAAGAATTACGACGCCCACATCGTGGGGATCACGGTGGGCTACGTGTTCAAGTAGCGCCGGGATCGCCGGTCCGCATCACCCGGGAGGGCGGAGCCGCAGCGGCCGCCCTCCCTCGTCTTTCTCTTCCGCGCATCCCCGCCCGCCAAACAACCCAGGGAAATGAGCCCCTCGCTTCATTGAGGCTCTGCGCGGCCGGGTCGAGCATGGGAGCGAAGAATGGAGGTGACGGCGATGGAATGGGCACTTCCCCTCGTGTTCGTGCTGGTTGTCCTGGTTTTCGTCGTTCCCCTCGCGCTGCTGCTGGCGGCGGTCGCCCTGCTGGGCTTCGCGGGGCACTTTGGCGCCCGACAGCCGATCGTCTCGAGAGCGACCTTCGACTGCCCGTTCTCCAAGCGCCACGCGAACGTCGAATTTCTGACCGCATTCGGCTCGGAGGAGACTGCCGATGTCGTGTCCTGCTCGGTCTTCTCCGATCCGCGCCACGTCCGCTGCAAGAAGGGCTGCCTCGAGCTCGCCGCGGCCGGCTGGTCGCCGCCGCTCACGATGCCGCGGTACGCGCTTCTGGCCGACGGTGTGGCGCTGCGGCCGGTGAGTCGGAGTCAGAGCGCGGGCGTGACAAGCCCTTCGGCAAACTGACCCAGGCCCGGTGAGGTCGGGCGGCCGGCGCTCGAATAGTTGAGCATCCCTCTCCCTCCGCCGGAGGGAGAAGAGGAAAATCGCGCCTTCTCGCCGGATTTCCCGCCATCGCAACGACCGTCGGACTCTGCGAGGACGCGCCGCCTCACTTCCGCTTGCGGGCTGCGTCATGTCCGGCTGCGGTGATCCCGCGGGGCCTGGTAGGCTGAAGCCGATCGACCGGTGTGCCTGTCGGAAGGCGGGCGCCCGCACGAGGCGACGTCCATGGCCAACGGGATTTTCAGCGTACCGATTCCCCGCAACGAGCCGGTCTTGGTCTACGCTCCCGGAAGCCCCGAGCGGCGGGCCCTGCGCGCCCAGCTCGAGCGGATGGCGGGCGAGGTCATCGAGATCATGCCCCGGATCGGAGGCCGGCGGGTCCCGACTGGGAAGACGGCCGAGGCGGTCATGCCCCACGACCACCGCCACGTGCTGGCCGTCTGGCACCTGACGGGCTCCGCGGAGGTGGCGCGCGCCATCGAGGCCGCAACGGCCGCGCAGCACGAATGGTCGCGGACGCCGTGGCCCGAGCGCGCGGCTGTGTTCCTCAGGGCGGCGGAGCTCCTGGCCGGGCCCTACCGCATGGTCCTCAACGCGGCGACCATGCTCGGCCAGTCGAAGACGGCGCACCAGGCGGAGATCGACTCGGCCTGCGAGCTCATCGATTTCTGGCGGTTCAACCTAGCTTTCGCCGAGGAGATCTACCGCCAGCAGCCCCAGTCCGCGCCGGGCGTCTGGAACTATGTCGATTATCGGCCGCTCGAGGGCTTCGTCTTCGCCGTCACGCCGTTCAACTTCACTTCGATCGCGGGCAACCTGCCGACTGCACCCGCGATCATGGGGAACACGGTGCTGTGGAAGCCGGCGCCGTCGGCGATCTACGCCGCGCATTTCATCATGGAGATCCTGGAGGCCGCCGGGCTGCCGCCAGGGGTCATCAACATGCTCCCGGGCATGGGCGCCGACGTGGGCGATCCGGTCCTGGCCTCGCCCGATCTGGCCGGGATCCACTTCACGGGCTCCACCGCGACTTTCCAGGCCCTTTGGGAGACTGTGGGCCGGAACATCCGCCGCTACAAGGCCTATCCCCGGATCGTCGGCGAGACCGGTGGCAAGGACTTCGTGTTCGCCCACGCCTCGGCCGACATGGCGGCCCTCGCCACGGCGCTCACGCGCGGGGCCTTCGAGTACCAGGGCCAGAAGTGCTCGGCCGCCTCGCGGGCCTTCATCCCCGCTTCGCTCTGGCCCGATCTCGAGAAGGCGCTGCGCGAGCAGATCGCGGCGATCCGGATGGGTGACGTGAGAGACTTCACCAACTTCATGGGCGCGGTGATCGACCGTCGGGCCTGGGAGAAGATCACGGGCTACATCGAGACGGCCCGGCGGTCGCCCGACGCCGAGATCCTGATCGGCGGCGGCGCGGACGACGGCAAGGGCTACTTCGTCGAGCCCACGGTGGTGCTCGCCCGACGCCCCGACCTGCCGCTGATGCGCGAGGAGATCTTCGGCCCGGTGCTGACGATCTACGTCTATGACGACCAGGATCTGGACGAGGCCCTCAGGCTTTGCGACGAGGGCTCGTCCTACGGACTCACGGGGGCGGTCTTCGCCCGGGACCGGGATGCCATCGCCCGGATCAGCGCCGCGCTCAGGCACGCGGCCGGCAACTTCTATATCAACGACAAACCCACGGGCGCCGTCGTGGGCCAGCAACCCTTCGGCGGCGGCCGGGCCTCCGGCACCAACGACAAGGCGGGGAGCGCGCTGAACCTGGTCCGTTGGGTGAGCCCGCGGGCCATCAAGGAGACCTTGCTCCCGCCGACCGACTTCCGATATCCGTTCATGCAAGCGGGTGACTGAGGAGGCGCAGCCGCGCCTGCACAGTTGTCGTTGCGTCTCCATTTCTTGACACCGCCGGCGCCGGTGGGTAAGCTCCGGACCAATGTGCGGGCTAATCCTTTCTCAATCCTGTTTCCGCTGGTTGCCGGCTCTCTTGGCGATTCTGCTTGTGTTCGGGGGCGTCTGTCAGTTCTCCGGGGACGCCCACGCTGCCGCGCTGATGTCGGAGCACGAAGGCGATCAGTCTGGCGGGCTTGATCATCACGGCTCGGCTCACCTGATCTCCTGCGACGAGGCTCTCATTCCCGCGAGCAGCGAATACCCCGTCGGGTATGACGTTGCAGCGCCCGCGCTGAGTCTGGAAGCGCTCGTCGGGCTTCTGCAAGATCGCGTTGCAGATGCTGGCAGGTCGGCTCTACCGCACCGCGGTACCCCTCTGTTCCTTCTCCACGCCGCACTGCTGATCTAGCCGTCCGCCGTCATCCTTCGCTGCTTGAAGCAAGTTGGCAGCATGCATCGCCTTCTGAGCTCGTGCGGGCTCAGGGGTCGCCAAACAAGCTCTGCGGTGTGGAATAGGAGATTACGGGAAATGGTCCACAAAACGCGACGAGCCGCAGGGCTCATCCTGGCTGCCGCTGGGTTCATGTTTGTCACGATGACGCCGGTGGCGGGACAGCCGCAAATGAAGGACATGCCGCCGCGTCCGCATCCTGAACCGCGCGGCGTGGGCTTCGGAGGTCAATGGGTCACACGCGATGCGCGCTGGCAGCCGCGGGGGCCGTGGAAGTACGCCCTGATGCGCGATCTCTCGCAACTGTACCGCGAGTTCAACGGCATCGATTTCGGCCATGCGCATCTCGGCGAGACGCTCTTGAAGACGCAGGACCAGCAGCAAGTGGAAAAGGCGAGACTCGAGGTGCTCGACTTCATCTTCAGCTCGCCGCCCGTGCCCCCGGACGAGGAGCAGATCTCGCCAACCTTGTACCGCATGGCGTGGGAGGTCGCGAAGACCTTCAACTGGGCCCACACGTTCCATCGCAGCCTCTACGATCTCTTCGCCAGCGACAAGGTCACGGACAGGGAGGCGGTGTACCGAAGGCTGCTGGCGGATTATCTGGACAAACCGGAGGCCATCACGCCGCACCGCCTCGATCATCACGGCGCGCTCTGGAGCTTCCCGGAGTCGAAGTCCTTCCGTGACAGGTTCAGGAAGTTCAACACGCAGATCTGGGCGTACCACTGGCTCCAGGCGGCCGTCTACGATGTCCAGCTCCTCGGCGACGTGGCGAAGCAGCAGCAGCTGATGCCGAAGGTCATCACCTTCTACCACGGCTACCTGCGGCGTCCACCCGTGGAGTGGCAGTTCATGCCGATGCTGTCCGAGGGCGCGCCGAACTTCTCGAAACGATTCCCCGAGGCGGCGGCGATCTTCGACAACCTGCACATGCTGCACGACAACATGGACGATATCCTCTCGCGCCCGGACCTGTATCCGACGCTCGAGGCCAAGCGCGCCGCGATCCTGAAGGTCCTGCCGATCTACCTGAATCGGAACCACGGGGCGAACGACCTGTACACGGACTTCGAGGCGAAGCCCGGGATGCCGATGGACCAGCACGGCGGAATGCCGATGCATGGTGGAATGCAGATGATGGATATGGGACCGAGGCCGCCATCGGTACACGAAGTTCTAGCGGGGACTGCGCCTCCCAGCGATCAGCCCCAGCCGGAGCCGAAGGCGCCCCGCCCGGGTGAGAAGCACTGAGGAGGGCCTGATGACCAAGGTCATTGCCGTCTCGGTGCTGTTGTTGCTCGGCGCGATCGAGTCCGCTTTCGCGATCGACCACGGGAATCTCGACGAGAACCGCCCCCTGCGACTCGAAGACGCCTATCCCATCCCCAGTGGAGAGATCGCCATCGAAGGCGGCGGTGGCTTCACGCTTCAGCGCCGGGGTTCGAATCGAGGGGTGTTTCCCATCGGGCTGCTCTACGGCGCGTATCCGAACCTCCAGCTTGGCCTGGGCACGGTCCTCTCGACCGATCCGCGGGAGATCGACGGGCGCCCGAAGTCGGGCGACCTTGTGCTGAGCGCGCTCTACAACTTCAACCAGGAGACGATCAGCCTCCCCGCGTTCGCGCTGAAGCTGGGTCTCGACGCGCCGACCGGGGTCGATGCGCGAGGATACGGAATCGAGCTGAAGGGCATCATCACCAAATCATTCGAGCGCGTGAGCCTTCATTTCAACGGCAGCTACGAGTTCCTGACCGATAGCGGACGCAGCGAGCGCGACGGGCGGTACAAGCTGGTGCTCGGAGCGAGCTACCCGGTCGGTGCCCCGCGGTTCACCCGGGCAACTCTGATCGTCGATGTCTTCACTGAACAACCTGTACAGCGGCATGAGCCGAACATCGTCGGCACCGAGGTGGGCGTGCGCTATCAGTTGACGCCTCGCCTCGTGTGGGACGCAGGGGTCGGCACGGAGTTCGCCGGCCCGGCGGGCCGGTCGAGCTTCTTCCTGACGACCGGCGTGTCGTTCGGATTTTGAAGAACCGTCGACGGCCAGGCGCGGATGGCAGTGGCAAGGGGGATCGATCGACCCACGCTGGGGCCAGCGGGGGCCAGGAGACAGCAAACTCCATCCTGACATCAATCGGGACCGATACAGTTAGCCTTGATCAGAAGAAGTCCGGCACACGAATGGCTGAGCATCCCTCTCCCCCACTGGGGAGAGGGCAGGGTCACCCCAACCCTCTCCCTCCGGCGGAGGGAGAGGGAGCAGAACAATCGCGCCTTCTCGCCCCCGACCTACGTCCAGGTATCTTTGTATGAGGGGTAGCAGCCCCCGCCGCGGCGTGGTCGCGTCCTTGGCGCTGCTCGCTGCGCTGCTTGCGCCGGTGGCGCCGCAGGCGGCCGAGGACGAAGTCCGCAGCCTGCTGAGGGAGCTTTGGATCCAGGTCCCCTCGCGGGTCGTGATGGCCCCTGCGTTCTCGCTTCCGGACCTGAACGGGAAGCCGGTCCGGCTGGCGGACCACAAGGGCCGGCCGGTGATGCTCTATTTCTGGACCACCTACTGACCCCATTGCACGAGGGAGTTGCCCTCGATGAACGCGCTGTACGAGGAGTTCAAGGGCCAGGGCTTCGTCCTGCTGCTCGTGAACATGGGCGAAGGCCCGGATCTTGTCCGACGGGTGGTGAAGGCGCGCGGGCATACGGCACCCGTGGTCCTGGACGTGAACCGTGAGGTGTCCGACGTCTACGCGGTCACCGCGACCCCGACGGTGTTTATCCTCGACCAGCGGCTTCAGATCATCGGAAGGGCGGTCGGCCGGCGGGAGTGGACCGGCGAGGCGGGCCGCCGGCTGATTGCTGCGCTCCTCAAGCGGCCATGACGATCTCGATGGCAGTGGCGGCGAGCGCGGGGCTTCTGTCTTTCCTCTCCCCGTGCGTCTTGCCTCTCGTACCATCGTATCTCGCGTTCGTTGCAGGGACGTCGTTGGGTGACCTGCGGGAGCGGCCCCGAGGGACTGTGCGGCTCACGCTGCTGCTGAATGCCCTCGGCTTCATCGTGGGTTTCTCGCTGGTCTTTATCGCCATGGGGGCCGCCGTGACCCTCGTCGGCGGGTGGCTGTTGACCTACCGCGGGCCCGTGCAGAAGACCGGCGGCGTCCTGATCATCCTCTTCGGCCTCTACCTGATCGGGGTGCTGCGCATTCCGTTCCTGATGCGCCAGTTCCATCTTCCCCTGTCGAGCAGGCCGGCCGGGATCCTGGGGTCGGTCGCCGTCGGCGTGACATTCGGCGCGGGCTGGACGCCGTGCGTGGGCCCCGTGCTGGGGGCCATCCTCACGCTGGCGGGCACCACCCAGACGGTCGGTGACGGGGCGGCGCTCTTGGCCGCGTACGCCGCCGGACTCGGGGTCCCCTTCTTCGCGGCCGCGCTGGCCGTGGATCGGTTCCTCGCGTTCTTCGGCCGCTTCCGGCGGTTTCTTCCGATCGTCGATCGCGTCGCCGGGGTGCTTCTCGTGGGGGTAGGTCTTCTCTTGGTGCTGAACTACATGACAGTGCTGAATGCCTACTTCATCGGCCTCACCCCGCAATGGCTGCTCAAGCGCCTATGAACATTGCGGGCCTTTGCGTGCTAAAAGCATCACTAAAATGGCTTTGGCGTTGGCTCTGGGGAAAAAGATGATGGGGGCTCTGCGTAAGAGCCTGATACTGGTGCAGCGCCACAAGCTGATCGTTGCCTTCCTCTTCGTAGCAGCCTTTCTGGTGGTGCTGCAGAGGCAGGGAGAGCGTCTGAGCGCGCCTACTATCTCGCTGAGGGAGGTTCAGGCACGGAAACCCTTTCCCATCGACTTTACGTTGCCCGACCTGCAGGGTCAGCCCATCCGCCTGTCCGACCTGCATGGACGAGTGGTGCTGCTCAACTTCTGGGCCACCTGGTGCCCCCCGTGTCGGGCCGAGATGCCGACCATGAACGCCCTCTACCAGGAGTATCGGGAGAAGGGCTTCGACATCCTGGCCATCTCCAGAGACACGCGGGGGAAAGAAGTCGTGGTACCGTTCGTCGAGTGGCTCAGACTCACTTTTTCGGTGCTGTTAGATCCGCGTAACGTCGTGGGCACGCAAGTGGGGGTGCAGATGCTTCCCAGCAGCTATCTGCTGGACAAGCAAGGCCGCGTAGTGGGGTTGGAGTTGGGGGCGCGGGACTGGAACGAGCCCGCGATGCGTCAGCTTCTCGATCGGCTCTTGGCGGAAGACGCAGGGTAGAGGAGCCATCACAAGTAGGAATTCACCCCGTTCACTGAGAAACCTAGGAGGGAGACATGAAGTGCAAGCACAACGCCTGCAAGTGCTCTGCGGCCGAGGGCAAGAATGGCTATTGCTCCGATGACTGCGCAAAGGGGAAGATGGAGGGCAACCGCTGCGGATGCGGGCACCCACAGTGTAAATAGGCCACTATTCACTCCTCGACGGCGTGTTCAGCCAAGAGTGGTCGGGCGTGCTGGAGTTCCAGCTTGAGCCCCCCTCAACCCGGTAGAGGTGGCACTGGGGCCGTCGCGGTGTGGCGCGAGGGCCCCACAGGTGGAAGGGCTGCCCCACATGGCCAGTCTCCGGGCAGGCCGGCCGGCGCTGCGAACATATCAGGGAACACTTAAGAATCAGGGGCTTGCAGATGAGGGTTCGATATCGGACCAAGCTGGCAATCAGCTTGCAACCTCCGGGTGATATGATGCAGGCGCTCGGAGCCAGAATGTCCACGAGACAGAGCCAAGCGCTTGTGGCGATCTCCCTCATCGTGATCCTGGGCCTCTGCCTGCTTCACCTCGGGGTTGATGGATCAGATATGGGAGGCCAGGATCCATGCCTGAGTCTCGGGGCTGGTCTCATTTTGGTCTTTGCCCTCGTTGCCTTCTGGCAGAGCAGTTGGATGGTTCTCGAACCCCTCTCCACCCGCTACAGTGCCTCGCTCTACCTTACCTCTCCGCCTCCGAAGCGTTCGCTCCTCCTGTAGTTCGCCGTCTTCGCAACTGAGTTGAAGTCCGCGCGCTGAGCAGCCGTGCTGCCAGTGTCAGCACTGGCTCGCCTCCTGCGCGGCCCGCGACCGGAGTCGAACGCGAACTGTTGCGCTGGAAAGGAGAAGGACGCTGTGCGGATGGGGTTAGTATTCGTGCTGATTGCGATGGTCGCGACGCTCGT
>WNGF01000313.1_pt1 | contig 87792 bp, 74 predicted proteins | sample 5400641 | NCBI WGS metagenome assembly WNGF01 (sample SAMN13153371, study PRJNA577476) | soil metagenome | isolation source: 80 cm soil or saprolite under grassland replicate 2 | place: USA:California | collected 2016-06-15 | reverse complement strand
CGACGCGTGAGACAGGTGCGGCCACCCGCACGCCTGGAGTTCCGCTTGATGACGAACTGCGGCGTACACGCGTCTTGAACGGACGCGAACTGAGATCCACGACGCCTGCTGTTAACCCGACCTCCGTTCCTACTGAAGCCCGTCCGACAGGCGCAGTCGCTCGCCCCGCACGTCCGGGACGGAAGCCGTCTGAACAGAATGGAGATGCTGACAATAATCAATCCGAACGGCCCGCACGTTCGCGACCGCCGCAAACGATTAGTCCAGATCCAAGCGCTGACGCAGCTGGTGATTCGCGTGAGCAAAGACCGGCAAGCGTACCGGCACGTCCGTCGACCAGCGAAGAAGAATCACCGGCGAGCCGTCCCAGCAGACAGCGACAGGAAGAGCGCCCGTCCGATTCAAAACGTCCACAACGAGTTGAGCCAACGGAACAACGACGAGAGGTTGAAACTCCGACAGCGGCCCCCGCTCCCGAGCGAAGATACGAGCCACCGGCGACGCGTGGAGAGCCGTCTCGGCGGGAAGAGCGGAATGACGAGCGACAGCGGTCTCAGCCGGCTCCCCGAAGCGATCCACCGCAGCGCTACGAACCGCCGCCGCGGAATGATCCGCCGCAGCGCTACGAACCGCCGCCGCGGAATGATCCGCCGCAGCGCTACGAACCGCCACCGCGGAATGATCCACCACCGCGGAATGATCCACCACCGCGGAATGATCCACCACCGCGAAACGATCCGCCGCCGCGGAATGATCCACCACCGCGGAATGATCCACCACCGCGGAGTGATCCACCGTCACAGCCGTCGAAGCCTGACCGACCAGAGCGGCCGGACCGTCCGACACTGCTGGACTAACTAATTCACTCCACTGCGACGGTATATATAGTTCAAACTTTGGGTGTTGAACCTATGGGAGGAGGAATGAGTTATGGAGCAGATACTGCGATTCATCATCTATTTCCTAACTCTCCTATCGATCATCATTCTGAGCGCTTACTTTTTTGCGATGGGGACGAACGCTCAGACGATCGACTCCCAACTGAGGCCCGACTTCAATCGTGCGCTATCGGCGCGTCAGCGGATCTCGTACGGAGATGGTCGCAAAGGCGGTTATCGTCCTGCGCGAACTGAACGACAGTTGCGAACCCACTCCAGTGAATCGAGGTCATCCTCACCTATCCTGGCACGAGTGAACGTGACCCCGGGCTTGAATATTCTGGCAACGACTCTTATCGCTCCCGGCACAGCCTTGAGTCGGATTCTGCACACATCGCAATTCACCTTGAATTCCTCGACAGGAACCGATGAACAGTTTGTCGATCGGGATAACGATCTAACGGCCGATGAACGAACGACGTTTGATCTTGCCGCGGGGTCTTTCGACATCGCAGTTGGACCATCAGGCGCTCGGTACGAGGTCTATTCAGCAAAGCGCAACCAGAGCTTGGTTGGGGTTCTGGTCGTCGCCCTGGACACCAACGGAGATTATCTGGTTGACACCTCATCAACCTACGATCTGCAGCGCGACTTTTCACTACCCTCGGCGGCCTCGGTCGTGAGTGGCACTTCCAGGTCCGGACGGGAGTTTGTGATCGTTTCCTCCAGCGGCTATTACAATGCTGCCAATCCTGGTGATCCCAATAACGAAGCCTCGCCCGGTGTTATCTTGCTGATACGCGATACAAATACCGGGGGCTTTGACAATTCACTCTCGCGCGAGTTAGTCCGTGTTGGTGACAACAGCCTCTATAACGCAAATGCTCTGGCGCTGTTACCGAATAACGACCTGTTGATTGCGGACTTTCACTCTGACGAATTGAGAATTATTCGCGACACCAACGCGGACGGTATTCCCGATACCCTCGATCCCGTTCCTTACTATTCGTATCGCTTCTCGGATGATTCTCCGCTCGACATCGCGGTCAACTCCCGTGGGCTCGTTTTTTCTCACGCCGCTGGGAACGATACGTTGATGCTCGCCGTTTATGACGATAACGGCGATGGGCGTGGCGATCGGGACGAAGTGGTCGTCGAAGGACTGTCAATCGATGACAACCTTTTCCTGCACGGTTTGACTGTAGACCGTTTGGGCAGCGTTTACATTATCGAGGATGCATTAGGCACGTCTGATGGTACCGGCGGAAACGGGGGAACACCGCAGCTCGATGCTTTTCCGGATGGTGGCATGAATGGCTTTTTGCAGAATGGCAAGATCTTTACGCGAGCCGATTCAGCAAGTCTCGCTTTATCCGGCCTTTCTTTTGGCCCGGTAGCAAACGAAATTAATGAAGCACAATTCTTCGTGCGACAGCAGTATTTGGATTTTCTCGGTCGCGAACCCGACAGTGGCGGCCTCGACTATTGGAGCAGCCAGGTTACCACCTGTGCCAACAACAATCGCTGTATCAATTCACGCCGAATAGGAGTATCAGCGGCTTTCTTTATCGAACTCGAGTTTCAGGATACCGGCTCGTTTGTCTATCGCCTCTACAAGGGATCGTTGGGACGCCAGCCGCTGTTCTCAGAATTCGCCGCCGATCGCAGCCGCGTCGTCCCCGGAGCAAATCTCGAAGCCAACAAGCAAGCGCTGGTTAACGACTGGGTGATGCGTGCCGCTTTCCTACAACTGTATCCGGCTTCGCAGATTCCTGAGCAATTTGTCAATAAGTTATTTGATATCGCGAGCCTTACACCTTTCACTGCAGATCGGCAACGGTTCGCTGATGAGATGCATGCCGGAAAGACCCGGGCGCAGGTGGTGCGCGAGGTAATCGAGATTACGGATTTTAAGACGCGCGAATACAATCCGGCATTTGTGCTGATGCAGTACTTTGGCTACTTGCATCGGGATCCGGACCAGGGTGGATACAACTTTTGGTTGAATGTGCTGAATAACCGCGAGCCGAACAACTATCGCGGCATGGTCTGTTCGTTCATTACGTCACGAGAGTATCAGGAGCGCTTTGGACTCTTGCTGCGGAGGACGAACACGGATTGCGCTGAGTAATACTTTTGGAGTGCGCTGGCCTGGCAGCGCTTTGGCCTACTGTGGGCTAAACGCAAGCTTGTTTGATATCGGTTCTTGCGATCATGAGTGATCTGGATCTTGAGTGGTGCTCTGCCGGCAAGTTGCAGTCGCAACACGGGCCAGAGCGGCGCCGGGCCGCCGCACTCCAAAGAGTTGCGCATTAAGGAGAAGCTGAATCTGATTTCTTTCGCGCGATCATCTCCTTCGCGTGCAGAAAGAGTTCCTTACCCACGCCCGTGCCGAAATGTGCGGGGACCACCCACATCTGCTCGAGCGCGGAACGATCGTTTGTTAATACGTAAAACCCCAGGAACTCTCCCCCATGCTCGGCAACGTAAGCGTGCTTTTTCTCTAAGTCTTCCTCAGAGACGTTTAGGTCGCAGTTTTCGATCCAGTCATCCGGATAGCCCCCGGTTTCGCAGGCATCGTGGGCGATTTGTGTGAGGACGGTTATGTCGGTTGGTTGGGCCTTCCGTATTGTCACGTAATCATTCGATACCGGCTTAACAAGACTTCCAGGTTCTCGCCTTCACGGAGCGGGCCAAATCCGCCCGTCCGCATACTTGACCCGCACCAGTACAACCTTTCCAGTGAGCTGTTCATTCTCATCCTTGTTGAGTGACGTAACGCTTATGGTGTGGCTTGGGGGACTATTAAGAGTGACAACTAGTTCTTTGGTCTTGCCTGGACCAATCTGCTCTTCGCTCGTGAACTGTTGGCGTCCCACTTCATTTTCAGTTCCGCGCTCGAGGAAGATGTAATCCCAGTCAATCGTCACAATCGCAGTCATGTCATTATTCTTCACCCTCGCTTTATACATAAACATATAGCGTGGGGTGCTCTTTGACTCGCGCTGCCGTGCAAGGTTCGCTGCATCAGCTCGTGCTTCCCGCCTTACCTGATCTGCGCCCGTCGAATTGCCGCCTCGTTTGGCATCGTCGACTCGTTTTTCGTTTCGGACCCGGGAGCGCATTTCGTCAAAGTTTTCGACAGGACCAAGAAATGGATCACGTTCCCAGCCGATGCGTTCTTTGCTCCAACTGAACTTGACAACCTCGGGACCCGTCCCTTTCTGAGGTGGGACTGTTGATTGTTGATAGGAAATGGAGGCACTGAACACGACTAATAGAAATGAGATGACGACTTTCACGGTGTTGTACTCCTTCTAACCCAATTATGAGGATACCACCGCTGGCTAACCTGAGACAGTCAAGAAGCGTAACGTTTAATGAAACGCGGAAGGCGCAATTATCACGTGAACTTGTTCCCGAGGGTGCAAGATGAATTCTACTGATCACGAGAGTTCTTCACTCCGCAGGAGTGAGATGTTTATAGAGCGGAACCTAAGAAGTATCATGCACGGTTCGGAGGGGCGGAATGAAACTAGATTGAGTACTTGTCAAGTTGAGTTCCGCCCCTCCGAACCGCGCCCGAGGTTCTCGGGGCCTACGAGCTATGAACATGTCACCCCTTACGGGGTGAAACCCACGTCCCTTTGCGTCCGCGATAAACAGGTCGGCTCTCTGTTTTTTCCGACAGACCTGTTCAGGTCGGAATCCGGGCCGGTAATTGTTCCATGGGTACCACTCCAGCTCATCCACGGCTATTGACGGGTGGGGCTGAAGCGAGTTCAGCCCCACCATTCAATTCGGCGGTATTCGCCGCAGTCAGTATTTAGAACACGTAACGCAGCCCGACGATGATTCTGCGGTTTCCGCCGTCAGTTCCCCACTGATTGAGGAAGTTGCTGGAAGTAACGGTTGAATTAGGGATACCAAAGTCACGAGAGTTCGTGGCGTTGTAGAAGTCAGCCCTAATCTGCAGTCGTTGGTTCTCGCCGATGCTCGTGTTCTTCAGAATTCCGAAATCAATGTTGTTGATTCCGTCAGAGCGCAAGATGTTCCGGCCGGCATTGCCCACTCGCTGAGCCGCTGTAATCGGAGTAAAGAGCGAGCGGCCACCAGCCGCCACTATCTCTTCCACGCTCATGTTCGAAAGGTCGAGGGTCGTATTCAGATTCGGTCTGATCGCGTTGCCAACGAGAGCTGAGATGCTGGCGAGCGCGATCGCCGGATCGGAACCGTTGAGTGGTGTGAAGGGCGAGCCGCTCTGCAGCGAGAACTGCGAATTGAGCTGCCAGCCGCCCAGGATGTGACCAACGAAACCCTTTTGATCGCGGAAGTAAGGTAACTCATAGACAAAGTTCCCGGCGATCCGCTGCGGGCGATCAAAGCTCGAACGCGCGCGGTCGGCCCGACGATCATATGAGTTCTGCGCAACGGCGATCTCTCCAGACGACACATTGAAGATTTCCGACATGGTGTCGATGAACGTGCTGTAGGTGTAGTGAAAGCCCGCGCTGAAGCCCCGGCTTAACCGCTTCTCCAGGCTGGTCTGCAGTGAATGATAGATTGATGAACCGGAGTTGGTGCGCAAGCGAGTTGGCCCCTGGTTCGGAATCGTGCGACAGAACCCATTTGCGGCGGTTGCTACGGTGCAGCCTATGCGCGTCGGATTGGCATCGACCGATTCAAACAACCCGGTACCCTTCGTTCCAACGTAACCAACGCGCAATACCAGGTCGCGGGTAAACTCGCGTTGTACTTCGAAGCTAAGCGAATCGTACGTGGGCATGTGGAAATCTTTGTCCACGATTGTTCGATTCACCGTGTCCGGATTGAACGGCGGATTATTCAGGACTATGTAAGCGTTGGCTATGACAGTGGCGTTCCCACCGCTCAGGGTAGGGGCCGAAACAGTCGGGAACGACGAAACGGCCGCCACAAACGGGAATGAACTCCAGATGTTCAAGGCAATGTTCGTGAAGGCGTAATCGTTCGTGCGCGTGTAGCCACCACGTAGTACCAACTTATCGCCTCCAGTAATCCAGCCCAGGATGCCACTGTTGCTTGTGCGCGGGTTCCAGTTGAAGCCGAGGCGCGGCTGGAAGTTGTTGTTATCGCGCCCGGGAATCGGCTGGACCACAAAACGCGGGTCGTTGTTGGCCAGTGCCACTACCGGCTTGTTGAAGTCAACCAGGTCCTGAATCGGCTGGCCTGCGTTCTCGTAGCGAAGACCAAGGGTCAAGGTGAAGTTTGGTCTGACTTTCCACTCGTCCTGGCCGTAGAAGAAGAAGTCGTGCCAGTCATTGTGAAGTACCTGCGCCGTTCCCGGCAGGTCCTTATTGATGTTAGCCCTCGTAGCCAGGTCCTTTACCAGGAAATCCAACGTGGCGTATTCAAGCAACCCTCGGGTAGTAGGCTTGAAGAGTTGATGCAACTGGTTGCGACGAATATCGACGCCAAACTTAAAGGCGTGATTGCCGTTGGTGTAGGAAATGTTGTCTTGCAATTGGTAAGTATTCCTAACCTGAGACTGCGGCAGGTTTACGCCCAGACCAATTGCCGTGCGCGTAGGCCCGGCATTGAAACCGGACAAGCCGAGTTCTGGAATTTCGATGGAAGGGATCAACTTCGACCGGGGATCCAGAGCCAGGGTCGCAGAAGCGCTTCGTAGATAGGCCCCACGTACTTCGTTTATCCACTTCGGAGAAAGCACGCTGGTGAGTTGCAGATTTACACCCTGAGTTCGCGAAGGAACGATCGAGGAAAAACCCGGAGGTGTTATCTGGGAAGCCGCCACGCCAGGAATGCTGCCCAAAGCATCCGAATCCTGGTAGATATACCGGCCATTGAGGCTATGATTTGGCGTCAAACGGTGGTCAATACGAATCGAAGTTTGCCAGTCGTTGTAGGTTGACGATTGCGAGCCCGTCAAAGATCCAAGCGGCACAACGAAGGTCTGCCCATTGCGAACAAATAGTGCGGTTGTTCCAAGAGGCGTCTGTGCGGCTGGGAGAAAATCCAACAGCGCGCGTACCTGAGGTAGGGTGCCGGCTGCTTGTTCGATAATCTGTTTACCGGCCGCGGTGGGAGCGCCATTTAGAGTCTGGCCCACACCGAGCTGACGATCCCACCACCGTTGGATCGCAAAGAAGAAGAAGGTCCGATCTTTTCCGCTGATATATGTTGGACCACCTTCTCCAAAGCGAGGCAGGTGGAGGGGACCGCCAATGGTACCACCCAGTTGGTTTTCGATTCGGAATGGAGACTTCCGATGAGATGGGTCAGTTGCGTTCGGGTTGCAAAAACCATTGGCCCCGGCCTTTTGGGTGTTGCTGCAGGCATTCAGTGCGTTGTCATTGTGAAACCAGAAACCAGACCCGTGGTACTGATTAGAGCCGCTCTTTGTGATCGCGTTAAAAACAGCGCTGGCGTTGCGGCCGTACTCAGCGCTGAACTGGTTTGTGACCAGTCTTACCTCTTGAATCAGATCCGGATTGTTGAGTGGTATTGTCGAGCCCGCGACACCAAAATTATTGTTGTCCTGTCCATCGATCATGAAGTTGTTCGAGCGCACGCGTCCGCCGTTAGAAGAAAAATTTGTGCCGCCGGCGAATGCGGCCTGACCGGAATTTAGCTGGCTGACACCAGGAGCCGACAAAGCGATGTTATAGACACTGCGTGTGGTAGCAAGCGGCAATTCGGAAAGTCGGCGCTCGTCAAAGCGTGTGCCCACCTCAGCAGTTGCGGTGTTCAGCATCGACGCATTCTCAACAATATTGACGACCTCCCGGACCCCACCGGGCTTCATCGTGACGTCCACCACTGCGCTCTGGTTCAATGCGAGTGTGATGCCCGACTGAAGATGTTTAGCGAAGCCGGAAGTCTCAACCGTAAGCTCGTAAGCGCCCACCGGCATGCCGGCAAAGTGATAGCGACCATTCGCCTCGGTTTGGGTTGTACGCGAGTCATTCGTCGAGATGTTTCGAACTGTCACGGTTGCACCAGGGATGACCGCTTGTTTCTCGTCCCTGACTTCCCCGGAAATTGATCCGGATGTTTGAGCTAAGGCGGGAAAACAGAAACACGCGACCAATGCTACTAAGAGCATCAAAACTCTTGTTGCCTTAATCATAAGCCTTCTCCTTTGTTGTGAAACGGTTCGGCGCGGATTGTTTATTTCTACCTGGCTGGGTAGCCCGGTGGCGAACGCAGTTCTAACATTCGGTCCTATTTAATGGTTTTGACCCACAGGAGTACGATTGCGTACAGCAAACCTTTAAGGCAATGACCATTCCACCCCGGTCTCGAAAGCAGGTGTGCTGTTAAGCGCGTGAGACACCGCAACTTAGCCTATCCTTAACAAGTCCATCAGTCGCAGGTTTGTGCCAAAAACCTATAGCTAATTCAATTTCATGGATCGATAGTTTGCTATTCCCCCGAAATTTGGAGGAAGAATCCAAAAATTGGTAGGGTTTTGAACGAAAAATTGAAACTCTGTCAGACGCCGAACCTTCTGAGAGCAATCCGAAACTAGGCGCCCTCGAATTCGAGATGGTCAACATTGATTCTCTGGTGCTTTGTCCCAGCGCTATTCGGGTTAACCTGGCTAAGGCTATAATTTCTCTCAGTCTTTCATGACCATACCAGGCCTTTACATTCACATTCCTTTTTGTCGCTCACGCTGTTCCTACTGTGATTTCGCCACCGGCATTTATCAGGAACATCTGGCTGAACGATATGTGCGGGCCATCCTCAGCGACATTCGCGACTCGAACCATGGCAATCTGCTTCCTGAAGTTGACACTATTTACTTTGGCGGCGGAACGCCTTCACTGCTGCGGCCAAAGCAGGTGGAACAGATTCTGACCACAGTACACCGTCGCTTCAGTGTCTCATCCCGAGCGGAAGTCACGATGGAGATGAATCCCGGAAGTCTGCCGCTTGAAACATTGCGCGACTTTAAGGGGCTGGGAGTCAATCGCGCGAGTTTCGGCGCTCAGACTTTTGACGATCGAGAACTTGCCAGCCTGGGCCGCTCACACAATGCGGGTGAAACGCGACAAACGTTCCGCGATTTGCGGAAAGCCGGATTTCAAAATGTCAACTTCGATCTTATTGCTGGTCTGCCGAAACAAACGCTTGAGGGCTGGCGGAGAAACATCGAGGAAGCCCTCAGCCTGCGGCCAGAGCATCTGTCGTTCTACCTGCTTGAAGTTCATCAGGGCACGCCGTTGGCGGAGCAAATCAAGCAAGGCCGACAGCCAATACCCGATGATGATCTGGCCGCTTCCATGTACGAGGTGATGCTCGAAGAAAGTTGTAAGGCCGGGTATGAACATTACGAGATCTCTAATCTCTGTCAGCCAGGTTTCGAGTCGCGCCATAACACCAAATACTGGACCGGAGCGCCTTATTACGGTTTTGGGTGCTCTGCACATTCGTACGATGGCCACCTCCGACGCTGGGCCAATGAACGCGACATCAACCGTTATGTCGAGCTGATCGAAGCAGGCAAATCACCGATTACGCAGTTATGGGATTTGAACGATCACGACCGGCGAGCGGAAACTGTCTTCCTCGGGTTGCGGCTGATGAAAGGCTTCAGCATGCGAGATTATCAGGAGTTGTTTGGCGCCGATTTCTTTGAAGAGCACCGCGAGGACGTGAATCGATTTTGCGAAGCCGGTTTACTCGAGGTCCACGGAGACTCGATAAAGCTCACACGGGCCGGTGCATTGCTTTCCAATGAAGTGTTTGTCGCTTTTGTGTAGTGATGATCATCGCTATCGACGGACCGTCCGGATCAGGCAAATCGACTTTGGGGCGTCTGCTCGCGCGCGAACTTAATCTACTGTACCTCGATACGGGCTCGATGTATCGAGCAGTAGCTCTCGCAGTGATGGAGTCGGGCCTCGATGGCACTGATGTTGAGTCGATTGCTTCTCTTGCAAACAAGCTGGATATCGATCTCGAAGGCAGTCCCGACGCACTGAAAGTAATGCTGAACGGGCGCGACGTCAGCGAGGAAATTCGGAGTGAGGCAGTAACGCAAATGTCATCCGTTGTGTCCACCATCCCGGCAGTGAGACGGGCAATGGTGGCGCGCCAGCAGGAAATGGGTAGCCGCGGCGCCGTTCTAAACGGACGCGATATTGGGACAGTCGTTTTTCCGGACGCCGACGTTAAGTTTTTTCTCACCGCGACTCCGGACGAACGCGCGCAACGTCGCTTCCAGGAACGTTTGCTGAGATGGCTGAACGCGACCGACGCGATTCGACACGCGTGGACTCGCCGCTCAAAATCGCAGACGACGCGATCGTGATAGATTCTTCAGGACTAACGATTGAGCAGGTGCTTGAGAGAATGATGGACGAGATTCGAGCAAGACTCGGATCTCGGAAAATGATCTCAGATCTCAGATCTCAGATCTGAGATCTGGGATTATCTGGGATCTCAAATAATCTCAAATCTGATGAGATTATCGTTATGAACTTGATTAGATTCTCCTTCAAACGCGAGCCGGTCTGGATCTTGCTTTTCAGTCTGGTGCCGGTGCTTGTTGGCCTGCTGATCGCATTGGTTTATTGGTTGGTAATCAGGCTTTTGCGTTAACACAAACCGGAAATCCACAATCCGAAATCCGCAATCCGAAATTCTCTTATGTTTACCGGAATCATCGAAGAACTAGGCCGGGTGCGCGACATCGAACCGCGCGGCGAAGATGCGCGCATCGTAATCGAGGCACATACCGTAACGGCCGATGCAAATGAAGGGGATTCGCTGGCCGTCAATGGTGTTTGCTTGACCGCCCTCGACATTACCCGACATTCCTTTGCCGCAGACTGCTCGCGCGAAACGCTTGAGCGTTCAACCCTCGGCCGACTTCGCGCCGGGACTCCCGTCAATCTAGAACGCGCTGTAACGCCGGCAACACGTCTGGGTGGCCATATCGTTCAAGGGCATGTCGATGCTCGCGGAGAATTCGTGAGTTCCCTGGACCACGGAGGTTCGTGGACCGTTCGCCTTGCTTATCCGCGCGAGATTGCTCCCTATCTCGTATTTAAAGGCTCGGTTGCGGTCGAGGGTATAAGCCTGACCATTGCGGGTTTGACCGATCAGTTTTTTGAGGTGGCCATCATTCCCAAAACCTGGGAGCTGACAAACTTGTCGCAGCTCAAACCCGGAGATCCGGTAAATCTCGAGGTCGACATTATCGCCAAGTACGTCGAGCGGATCCTGGCAGAGAGTGGCAGATTGAAGGAAAAAAACTGAGACGACTTGTACTTCACTGATGATGAAGGACATCATCGCCTTTTAAGGCTCAAGCACCGGTAAGAAGACGATGTCGGTTATGCCAAACCTCTTCGTCGAATCCACGGCGAAAACGACCAAAGCTAAATGAAATAGTTTCGAATACTGCCGAAGAATCGGCACGCATCAGAAAGAATCTCGAAACCCAGACGCCAAAGCCCGTATCCAAACGCACAACGCAGTGGCGAAATGTTAGTCCGCAGGTTTATGATGCGCGACACTAGAGACTGCGCGCAGAACTCACCCCCCTACCGAGACTGAGTGAAAACTCAGAAATACCATTCCAGGCATCACGCTTGCCACGGTCCGATGAGGCGGCCCGACAGCGATTGTGATATCAGGAGAAAGCACCGCAAGAAGAGGGTGGTTTGACCCCGCTAGGGGTGAGATGTTTATAGACCGGTACCTAAGGGGGCCCCGGGCGCGGTTCGGAGGGGGCGGAATGAAACTAGATTGGTACTTGTCAAGTTGAGTTCCGCCCCTCCGAACCGCGCCGGAGGGTCTCGGTCCTTTGAGCTATAAACATGGCACCCCTACCGGGGTGAACTCACTCCTGATGGAGTGACTCCTGTGGAGTGAAGAACTTGGTAAGTCCCACTTGCTTCATACAACCTAGCATCGGTCGAAAAAATCCAGGCTTTCGGGTAACATACCGGGGCGGTAACCGTTTTCCAACTTGGGATTGCCCAGATTTGATTTTGGGGCAGATTGGTAGCGTCGGCAGTCCTCCCAATCTGAAATCCGCAATCTGAAATCGAAAATTCCTTATGCCTTTTTCCTGTATTGAAGCCGCCGCTGCAGATATTCGTGAAGGGCGAATGATAATCATCGTTGATGACGAAGATCGCGAGAATGAAGGTGATCTTGTCTGTGCGGCAGAGAAGGTGACGCCCGAGCTGATCAACTTTATGGCGCGATACGCGCGCGGCCTGATCTGCTTGCCGTTAACTGAGGAGCGTTGTGACGAACTGCATTTGACGACGCAGGTGGCCGACAATACTTCTTTTCTCGGTACCGCTTTTACGGTCTCGATTGATGGCCGAAAAGGCGTTACTACAGGCATCTCCGCTGCCGATCGGGCTACGACCATCCTTACTGCCGTCGATCCCAAAACAAGACCGCAGGACCTCTCGCGACCCGGACACATTTTCCCGTTGCGCGCAAAGGCCGGCGGCGTCCTCGTTCGTCCCGGTCAGACGGAAGCGAGCGTCGATATCGCGCGCCTGGCCGGTCTGTATCCGGCGGGTGTTATCTGCGAAATCATGAACGAAGACGGCTCCATGGCTAGGTTGCCGGAGCTTCGCGAGTTTGCGGTGGTCCATGGACTGAAAATGATCACCGTCGCCGATCTTGTAAGGTACCGAATCAGCAAAGAGATGCTCGTTCGTCGGGTGGTTGAAACGGATCTGCCAACCGTTTACGGGACGTTTCGCGCCGTAGCTTACGAAAACATCATTAACGGTGACGTGCATCTGGCCATGGTGATGGGCGACGTTAGAGCTTCTGATCCGGTTTTGGTTCGCGTCCACACTGAAAATGTCACGTGTGATATGTTTGGCTCGTTGATCGACGACACAGGTTTCCAGTTGCATACCGCGCTGGAAAAGATTGCCGCCGCGGGTCAGGGAGTGGTGCTCTATCTACGCCAACGCGAACACAGCTTGGATTTGGTCAACCAACTGCGAACCTATGCATTAATGCAGGAGCGGAAAGTTACTAAGAAAGAAGCAAGCATGGAAACCGGATATGGTGTCAGTCGTGATTATGGTGTTGGCGCGCAGATACTTCACGACCTCGGTCTTCGTCGCATTCTATTGCTTACAAATCATCCCCCCAAAGTAGCAGCCCTCGAAGGTTTTGAGCTCAAAGTCGTCGGTAATGTACGCCTGGGTGAGCCCGCGCATCTTAAGGACTCGTCAACGGTCGAGAAATTGCCGCTTACGGAGACCAGAGAGCAACGCCACTGAGCGTTTGGGCCATCTGTCAGCTTGAGTTCCGGGTCATTGAGACTTTATCTTCCCTCTTTCTGTCGAAAGGCTTCGCTTCTCGCAGGCTCTCCCTCCCGAATTCGATTTGTTCTTAAGCCGCATGTTGCGGCTGTGAGTTATGAGTGTAGACGACCGCGAAAACCGTTTGGATAAACAGCCAGACGATAGGCAGGGAGAGACTGAGAACAGGGTTCCCCCGGGAGCGACCCGTCCGCCTCGGAGGCGCCGCCGGTATATCAACCGCCGAAACGCCTTCATTGTCCTCATCCTCGCGGGGGTGGGTACTGTCGCCCTTGTCTTTCTCTTGCTACTCATATACCGGCTTGGTTATGTAGATCGTTACGTTGCGGGCCAAATTAAGAACACGTTTGCTAATTACGGGATTCGCGCCGAGATCAAAGATTTCCACACGGCGTTTACCCCTCAGACAGTTGAAATGCTCGGCGTCGAGCTCTACGACGGGCAGACCGGAGATAAACTCGGAAAGATTGATCGGTTGCTGGCGACTGTCCGAATAGAAGATCTTTATGCCCTTAATCTGCGACGAAACATCAACCTGAAGGATCTCAAGGTCGAAGGGTTCGAAGCCTGGGCGACATTCGATGAACAGGGCCGCTCAAATTTTCGCAACATCCACATTCCCCCGCCCGAACCAAACGCCAGAATTCTGTTCGCCTATTCGACAGCGCATGTCGAGATTCAAAATGGTGTGATCCACTACGGCGATGCGCGCCATGAAATCTCCGGCGAAGCGCGCAACCTCCAGGCGACGGTACAACCAGACGATCCAAATGCGCCGGCTGCAAGCTGGATGAACACTGTTACGCTCACCCTCAGTAATTCGACCTTCACCTACGATGGCCGTCCGGTAAATAATATAGACCTTCAAGCGAAGGGCCGCATAAATCAGACCAGGGCAGAAATCCATGAGCTTGTGCTGCACTCACCCGTACTAGAAGCACGGCTGCAAGGGACGATGGACGATTGGCGTGCCCTTCACTACCAGCTGAACGTGACCTCGTCAGTTGACCTTACGCAGCTTTCTGAGGTGCTCCAACCGCAGGCCGCTTTGCGCGGGGCGGGAAACTTTGCCGGCACAGTCACAGGCGAGGGTGATAAGTACAAAGTCGAAGGAACTATTAAGTCAGACGCTCTGGCGGCTGATGGCGTGCGTTTGCAAGGATTGAACGTAACTGCCACGACGACGGGCCAGGGAAAGACTTATGACGCAACCGGACGCGCCGTAGCCGAGCTCTTGAGTGCAGGAGATTTTCAATTGAGTGCGGTCCAACTGGCTGGTCGGGTAATCGGTACAGGTACTGACTTTCGCTGGGTGGGAGAGTTGCGCGCGGCTGCAGAGAAAAGTTACGGCACGACCATCGCCGGTCTAATCCTGCACGATGCCCGCGCCGAAATGAAAGACCGCCTACTCACCGCTTCGTCGAGCCAGTTTACCGCACAAAACTTGCGATCTTCGAGCGCGAACGTGAATGGGATCGCGGCTTCAGACTTGCGCCTGCGAAATGAGAACAACCAAACAACGGCCACTATCTCAAGTGTTAAAGCAGGGACGATAACTGCTGCAAAAACTCGAGTAAACGGAGTTACTGCGAACAAGATCGATGTTGTCAGCCGCCAGGGCGTCAGCAGCGTTGTCGTAAAGGAAGTTAAGGTTGGCGCCGCAACGGCTGCCGGAGCCGAGATCGGCAGTCTCAACATTGCAGGTGTGCGCTTATCAATTCGTTCAGGCCGGATCGAGGGTTCTACTGCTGATATTGACGCGGGCACTGTAAAAGTTGCCGATGGCCAGGCAGAGAACGTTAAGCTTACCAAGCCGGTATTTGTGGTCGAGCCCTCGGGTCGTTACCGTGCGAGCGCCGACTTGAGTCTGGGCGGCGGTGTGCTGGGGCGAATGAACATGGGCCAGGCGCGAGCCCATCTGGTTGCCACTAATACCGAGATCCAACTGAATGACTTTACGGCTGACATCTTCAAAGGACGCGCAAGTGGTAATGCCAGAATTGCGATCGCGAAGGGCAGCCAGTCGAGTATCGCCGCGCAGTTTAGCGAACTGGATTTGGCCGGACCACTCGCCGCTTTTGCTAAGGCCGCTGTACCCCTTAGCGGACGCGCGAGTGGCACCGTGGATCTGTCATTTCCGGGTACAGATTTCAAGCAAGCATCGGGAACCCTCACGACACATGTTAAGCCAGAAACCGGTGACTCGGGCTCTATTCCTATCTCTGGCGACGTCATGCTGCGAGCGAACCGTGGCCTCTTCCAGCTAGAACGAGCCGACTTGCAAACAGCGGCAAGCAAACTGATGGCAACAGGACAGTTTTCCTTCACAGGAGATTCGAACCTGCAGGTTGATCTCTCGTCAACCGATGCTACCGAACTCCAGGCGCTGGTCGTGGATTCAGGAGTGTTGGGTGATCTTAGTGAACAAATCAGCAGTTCCGGCGTTGGTCTGGCAGGCGAACTCTCCTTCAATGGAACGTTAAAAGGGAAACTTGACTCGCCCGAGGTTAACGGTCGGGTCTCGCTTGGATCGCTGCTGATCAACGGTAACGAGTTAGGTTCGTTATCGGCCACTGTAGCCATGACGGCAACGGACCTGCGCGTCGCGAATGGTCGCCTGGCGGAAAAAGACGGCGGCGGAATCCAGTTTTCGTTGACTGCTCCGCGCCCATCAAACTCCAACATAACTTTAGAGGCTACGCTCGACAGAGCCAATGCGGCCACTCTCATTGCCGCGCTGCCACTAAACAAAGACCTACGCGAACAACTGCGCGATACGCAGGCAGATTTATCCGGCGAGATCAAAATCTCAGGCATACCAGATGCGATGACTGGCAGCGCGGACATCCGTTCCGGACCGGGTCGGTTGGCTGGTGAACCACTCGAAGGGCTTGTTGCCAGGGCGACCTTCAGTGGATCGACTGTGAGGATTGAGAACGTCGACGCGCGACTTGCGGGAGGTCACATAGTTGCCACTGGAACCATCGACACAACGACCAAGGCGTTTGACGTGGAAACCCGCACTGAAGGAATTCAGTTAGCTCGTCTGGCGGCCATCGCGAACAAGCCGGCATTAGCAAGCTTAACCGGGGTAGCCGATCTCACAGCGCATATCAAGGGCAACGTTTCTGCCAAAGACTTCTCCGCCTACGAAGTTACTTTCGATGGCCAGGCCCGCAATGTCATGCTCAACGGACGCTCATTAGGGACGGTGGCCTTGACAGGGCGAACTGAGAACAAGCAACTGAGCCTAAGTCTGACAACCGGAGTCCTGGGATCCCCCCAGGTGGTCTCGGCTCAAGTGAATCTGGCCGATCCACGCCTGGCGGCAAATATCGAGACCACATTCAACAACGCCGACTTAACAACTCTGCTGGGCATCGCGGTGCCCCAGAGTACGGTTACGCTAACGGGCCGCGCATCCGGCACCGTGAAGGCAAATGGTTATTTGTTGGATGAAGATGGCTATTTCTCAACCGAAGGATTGCAAGGAACGGCCACCTTCACGGAATTGGGATTCCGCGCGGAAGATCTTCAACTTAATGCCACGACGCCATTTACAGTAAAGATTTCTGGAAGTGAGATCTCCTTTGACCAGACCCAGTTTACCGGTCCTGGAACAAATGTAGTTTTGGATGGCACCCTGGCTATTGGACCAGGCGGCAGAGAAGCTCTGAGGATTGACGGCCGTTTGAATTTGCGTGTGCTCAATGGCCTGTCGCCTGACTTTTTCTCTTCAGGAACAGCAGAAGTCGCGATTCGCGTCGCCGGCAACTTTGCTCAGCCCCGATTAAATGGCACGGCCTCACTTGCCGGCGCGTCGGTAACCCTGCTGTTGGGCAACGAGAGTTGGAGCATTGCTAACCTGAACGCAGCCTTACGATTTAACGCGAACCAGATACAGATTGATTCGGCGACTGGCACCCTTGGCGGCGGGCGCTTGAAAGCTTCTGGTGGAGCACTGCTTGAGGGCTTCACCGTCGCGCGATTCCTAATCAATGTTCACGGCGAAAACGTGACGGCGCCGTTCCCCGAAAACTTTCACTCCACGTTCGATGCCGACATCGAGTTCAAGGGTACCGCGCGCGAACAGCTTATCAGCGGCATTGTTAACTTGCGACGCACCGAATACACACAAGATATTGAATTGACGGACCTGATCAACTTTCGTCGCCAGGAATCAATTGAGGAGGGAGGCGAGATCGAACTCACCCGCACAGCATTATTCAGCGACTTGAAAGTGGAAGGTCGCAACGCCCTGGTAGTAAGGAATAATCTCGCGGATCTGGTCGGCTCTGTTTCTTTGCTGCTAAATGGGCCGGTTAAGGACCCAATCATCTCCGGAAGAATCACGGCCACCAGCGGCACGCTAAACTTTCGGAACGATCGCTACGAGATCACCCGCGCGTTGATGGACCTGCCCGCGATTCGCGGAGCCGACCCGGTAATTAACATCCAGGGAGAAACCGAAATTCGTGGTTACCGGGTGGTAGTGAGCCTGACCGGGCCGCTCTCACAGCCGCAGGCTGTAGTGCGTTCTGAGCCGTCGCTTCCACAAGCAGATGTCGTTTCTCTGATCACGACCGGTCAACTTTCGTCTACGGACACCAGCGCCTCGGTGCTGGCGCAATCGGGTATCGGTACGGCAACAAGTCTATTGACCGACGCCCTTATTAACGCACCCGCCCAGAGGGCGACAAATCGACTCTTTGGTCTGACACGGTTCGAGATAAATCCTGTCCTCGGTCGCACAGGTTCAAGTCCCGCCGCGCGCCTGACCGTCGGCAAGCGAATCAGCAAAGAACTATCGGTTACCTATTCCACCAACGTTGCATCTGACCCGAATCAGATCCTGGCCCTCGAATACCGGGTCTCAGACCGGCTCTCTTTTGTTGCGCAATACGAGCAGGCGTCTACCAGGGAACTCAGCACGCGCAACAACAGTTTCAGTTTTGAGATCAGGTTCAGGAAACGGTTCTGAGCATGGGACAGAACAAGCGGAATCAGCGGCGGCTGGAAGCCGACGTCGGAGTGCGGGAGACGATCCTCGGAAGAAAATCCGAACTTCGCTTACTGTCCTGTCGCCGTTTGCTTAGGTCGTCTTTCGTTCTGGCGCTAGTATGGGTTTGCTTAGCGCCGCTTTCGAGCGTGCTTGCCGACGCTCCCGTAGGGGATTATGAAGGGCGGCCCATCGCTACTATTGATGTCACTCTCGAAAACTCGCCACCTGATCCAGCGGCCGAGGCAGAGTTTTTTTCCCTCCTGAAAATAGTTCCCAACAGCGAATTCTCAGCGGTGCGAGTGCGTGATTCTCTTCAGGCTTTGTTTGACTCAGGTCGTGTGGCAAATGCGCGCGTAGAAGTTTTCGATCTAACTGCAAATAAGACGGGTCCCATTCGCCTCCGTTTTGTCATTCAGCGGCAAGTGATAATTGCGGCCGTCAAAATCGAATTGGGTCCGATCACCGGCACGCCGATTTCCGAGGACGAATTACGCGCCCGGCTAATCCTCCTCCAACCGGGCGCTCGATTTTCAAAGCAGCTGATAAGTCGCCATGCCGACGAGATTCAGGTCTATTTGCGAGACCGCGGGTACTTCAACGCCACCGTCGAACCGATTGAAGAGCTCGACGAATCGGGCACTCGCGCCACCGTTACTTACCGCATTGTCCCGGGTGAGCAGTCGCGAGTCGGCGGCTTCAATATAGATATTGTTGGGTTTGATCCGGCGCCTATCCGCCCGCTGCTGAAGCTGCAACCAGAGACCCCCTTCACCCGGGAGGCTCTGGCTGAGGATGTTAAACGCATTCGCGAAGCAATAATTGCACTGGGCTATCTCACACCGCAGTTAGACGAACCGAAAGTTCAACGCGACGCCGAGCGGAATCGCATCTCCATCACCATAACTGGCAAGGTCGGACCTCACGTGAAAGTCGACATCAAGGGTTATGTCCTGAGCGATAAAAGGAAGCGGGAACTATTTCCGGTAGTGCGCGAAGGCACGATCGATTTCTCGGCCATTGTAGAAGGTGCGCGGCGGTTAAAAAACAGGTTGCAGGAGCAAGGCTATTTCTTCACTGAGATCACTAACGTCTGCACTGTCACACCGGCACCGCCTGAGCTGGGGCCAAACGGGACTGAGGAAACCTGTCAAAACGTAAATCCGGCTGCCCTCAGCGGGGCCACGGTCTTCATCACCTACACAGTTGAACAAGGCCGCCGCTTTCATCTGGCTGATATTCGTATCACGGGGACTAACAAAATTGCCTATGCGGATATTGCCAATGATTTGAGATCCCGAAAGGCAAGTGCTCTCGGATTAATACCTTTCTTTGGCTATGGGCGCGGGTACACCAGCCTGGCACTTCTTGAACAAGACCGCCGAACGGTGGAAGCACTCATGAAGGATCTCGGTTATCGCAAGGCCAGGGCGACCGTACTGCAGGGCGTCTCGCTAAACGGCGAAAACCTGATTATAACTTTCCAGGTAGAAGAGGGGCCCCTGACTCGGATCGCAGGACTGGAGGTGCGCGGAAATAAGATATATACCGAACAGCGCATTCGTGATGAGTTGAAGATTGTGATTGGCTCGCCGTTCTCACGCTCACAAGCCCGATTCGATGCTGAACGTGTCCGGGCACTATACGCCAGTGAAGGTTACGTGAACGCCCAACTCGAATTCTCTGTGGTTGAGCTGCCGAAGAAGGGCGAGGAAGATCAGGTCCGGCTCATCTACTCGATTACCAACGAGGGCGATAAGGTCTTCATAAACCGTATCCTGATCAATGGAGTAACCGGCGACGCGAAGACGCAACAAACAAAACGCGACGCGATCTTGCGTACAATTCCCCTTGCTGAAGGCGACTTGCTGCGCTCCGATCGTATTGCGGATGCCGAGCGCGAGCTATATCTGACGGATGCCTATCGACAGGTAATCATTCGTTCAGAGCCCGCCGGGGAAACGAGCGGGGGCTTCAGAAAGAGCGACATCATCATTGATGTCGAGGAGAAAAAGCCGCGGGTAATTGACTATGGTGGCGGTTTTTCGACGGATACCGGCGCGCTTGGTCTACTGGAAATCAGTAATATTAACTTCCAAAACAAGCTGCGCCAGGCTGCTATGCGTTTGCGAGCCAGCCAACGTACGCAGCGCCTGCGATTCGAGTATCTTGATCCGCGTTTTGCTCGGTATGGTAAGCACGAGTTTGCGCCACTAAGCTTGTCCGTCGATTACACGAGAGATTCGACGGTCACGAGGTTCTTCCGCTCGGCAATCGATCGCGGCACGATGGGTATCGTTCAGCGTTTGGATGAAAATGGGAATCCTATCGATTTGTTGGGTAATCCTGCTGGAGAGCCCACGATTAATCGGTTCACCGTGGCCGCGGAAACTCAGCGCATTCTCAGTCAGAAAACACACTCGATTGTTTTTGCGCGCTATAGCTATGAAGATGTTCGTCTGTTCAATCTTCAGAGCCTGCTCATTAGACCAATCCTACAGCCGGATCGCGTGGTGCGTTTGTCTCGCTTCGGCGGTTCTTTCGTACGCGACACACGGGAACGATGCGAGCGTGGTCTGCTCAACGTCAGACGTGCGGCCACGGACGATGACCAGCCAGGCGCCTTGGGCGAGGTTTGCAGATACAATCAGGTGGATGCAACTCGCGGGGAGTTTCTAACAATCGACTATGCTGTCGCGTTGAGGCAACTCGGCGGTAATCTCTCATTCAACCGGTTCCAGACTACTTACCGCCGTTACTACAAAGTCAACAGCCTGAGAAACACCGTCTTCGCTGGAAATGTCACGCTTGGACTCGCCAATCTGTTTAATCCCCGCGACCGGGACGGTAATGGAACGATTGATGAGATAGACCTTACGTTGCCGATCAGCGAACGATTCTTTTCCGGCGGCTCGACTACGTTGCGCGGTTTCAGATATGAAGAAGCCGGCCCGCGACAAGTGATTATTCCCGTGGGCAAGTTCCGTGATCAAAACGGAAACCTGGTTACGTTGAATCCGTTCACCGTCCCGGTAGGCGGAAATGCGCTGGCTGTGGTGAATCTCGAAGCCCGCATTCCGCTCGGAAAATCCCTGCAAGCGGTTCCCTTCTACGACGGTGGCAATGTGTTCCGCCGCGTCGGAGATCTGTTCGGCAAGAAGGACAACACGCCGGTGCCAGCGGGAGACGTGCTGGCAGCAATCGATGCGGCGAACCTGCGCGCCCACTGGAGCAACACGGTTGGACTGGGTTTCAGAATTCAAACTCCGCTTGGGGGGGCGCTTGCTGTGGACTATGGATTCTTGCTAAATCCCCCCGAGTTTCTGATTCCGCAACGAGGTCCAGACGGCATAAAGTTTGATGGCACGCCTGCGATCTATCGACTTGGTCGCGCCCAATTACAGTTCCGGATCACGCAAACGTTCTAGAAGCAGGGAAAACAGGGAAAGAGGGAAAAGGAAAAAGGGGAGGGTAGATTTAATGAAGAGATTAAGAGGAGCGGCAGGCGTTCGGCACTGTTTTGTCGGGAGTATCTTTGCTCGGCCGGCAATTCTACTCTTCTTGTTATTTCCTGTTTGTCTGTTTTCCCTTTCCTCCCTGCGCTTATGCAATGCCCAGGAGGTTGTCGATAAGATGGTCGCCACGGTGAATGCCGGCGTGGAACCAGATTGTAAGCAGATTTGTTTGATAACGTATTCCGATATTCTCTGGCAGCTTGCCTTACAGCCTGATACACCATTGGACAATCCCAGTTCTGAACAACTCAACCACGCGCTACACCTGCTGATCGACCAGCGTTTGATTCTCCAGGAGGCACAGAAACTGCCGACAATCGGACCAAGCCCGGAGGAAGTAAAAAAAGCGCGAGATGAGCTGGTAAAGTCGTTCCCACCAGGCCAATTTCAGCAACGAAGCATTAAGGTGGGTTTAACCAGCGAGAAGCTGGACGAGATCGTTGAACAGCGATTGCGGATCGAAAAGTATTTGGATTTCCGCTTCCGCAATTTTGTGATCATTTCGCAAAAAGAGATCGCTGATTACTATCGCGATGTCTACGTTCCACGTTTTCGCACCCGGAGTCCCGGACGTGTTGTGCCTACTCTCGAAGAAGTACATGACGAGATTGAAAAGATACTGACCGAGGCGAAAATTGAGTCAGACACCGACAAGTTCCTCGACGCCGCACGAGAGCGAGCCGAAATAGTTACACTAAACCCGGTCTAAAGAAGTCTTGAAGTCTGGAGAAGTCTTGGAGTCTTGGAGTCAAGAAGACGGCGCTCTAGGAGCTCAGACTTCAAGACTCCAAGACTCCAGACTCCAAGACTTTTTTCGTCATGCCCTCCCGTAGTCAAACAAAATTTCCCCGCGTTGGTCTTGCGCTTTCTGGAGGCGCGGCCCGAGGCATCGCTCACGTTGGGGTTCTACGTGCATTAATAGAGAATCACATTCCCATCGACTGTATTGCCGGAACTTCCGCAGGATCGCTGGTTGGTGGTGCAATGGCCTCGGGCATGCCGCTGTCTGAGATTGAGACTTTGGGTCGGAGTCTTCGCTGGCGCGACATCGGACGGATGACGATGTCTCGGCTTGGCGTTCAAAGCAATGAACGTCTCGAGCAATATTTGCGAGCGCGATTACCGATAACCCGTTTTGAGGATCTGCCCATTCCACTGGCGGTGGTCGCCACGGATCTTCAGTCGGGGAAGGCAGTCGTGATGCGGGATCAGGGCGACTTACCGTTCGCGATTCGCGCGAGTTGCGCAATTCCAGGCTGGTATGTTCCTGTCATCGATGAAACGGGCCGCCTGCTCGTCGATGGCGGTCTGGTCGCAACCGTACCGGCAGTCGTGGCGCGCTCGCTGGAATCGGACATCGTGGTCGCCGTGGATGTTAATGCGGAAGGCGCGAAGTTCCTCGGTCCGACCTCGGTCATCGGGGTGTTGCTGCAATCGATGATGCTGGTGCAGAAAACTGCGACCCTCCATCAACTGCAGCAGGCAGATTGCGTAGTCAAACCCCTCGTCGGCCACATACGCTGGGACGAGATGGCGCGCGCTGAAGAGTTAATGGATGCGGGTTATGAAGCCGGACGAGAAAGCATTCCCGAAATTCGACGATTGATCGAGATGGCGCAAGAAGCCATCCCCCGCTGGTACCAGTTTCGGCGTCGAAAAGCCTTACAAAGTAGTAGGTTCAGGGGCTGAGTGAGCCGCCGCACGAGAAACAAGCCTGAAAATCCTCACGCAAGAAGTCTATTGGGGAAAGGGGTTCTAACTTCTTATGTTCTCTTTCATTCACACCCGGCTTCAGCCGGGTGTGAGCTCGAGGATGAGTGGAAACCGTTTTAACGGCTTTCCTCGTTGCGCCATTCAAGGCAATAACGCTTGACGAACAGTTCATGCTTAAGCATCCGCTTCCGCAAGAAAAAATAATTACGAACTCCCACCGATTCGCAATTTATAAGACGCATACAGATCTGAACCACTGAAGGGTAGCCGGCGAGAGTCGGAGCAGGGTTTTCTCTACTTTTCCATGACTATCGAGGTCACATCGGTCCCCGATCGTCGCGGCCGTTTTTCGCCCCGAAAAATCGCGCGTCGATTCCTGGTTGCAGTTCGTAGTGCTGTGTTTGGCGAGCATTGGATTATCTTTCGCTCGCTCGTGTCTATCTTTGCCATCGCTCTCATCGTCAGTGGCTACTCGCTGCGCCGATCCTACAATTACTACTCTCAAATCATTGATGCTCGACTTGCTCGTGGATATCTCACCAGCCGGCCGGGACTCTATGCCGCACCCACAACTCTTCGGGCCGGCCAGGGGGTGTCGCTTAACGAAGTTGTACTGAAGCTGCAACGGGCTGGTTACGTCGAGTCGCGTGGCAGTGATGTTTGGAGTGGCAGTTTCAACCGATTCGATCAAGAGATTGAGATCCGTCCAACAACAGCGCCGGGATCTGTGGGTGTTGCCCCCGTTCACGTCATCTTCGACGATAAGAGCCGAATCGTTGGTTTGAAGACGGATGGTGCTCATCTCGATTCGTTTACGCTCGAGCCGGAAGTACTGACAAACGATGTTCTGGTCAAGACGGGCCAGCGCCGCACCCTTTCTTACAACGAAATTCCCCCGGTCTTCGTACACGCGATCCTTTCAATCGAAGACCGTCGCTTCTTCGAACATCCGGGTCTGGACCTCTTCGGAGTGGCTCGCGCGGTATTAAGAAATGCCGGTGACGAGCGCATCGGCCAGGGCGGTTCCACTATCACGCAACAGCTCGTCAAGAACACATATCTTTCATCCGAGAAAACCCTTCGACGCAAGTATGCTGAGGCGATGCTGGCTTTCGCGCTCGAGCGCCGGCTCTCAAAACAGGATATCTTCGCTCTCTATTGCAATGAGATCTTTCTGGGCCAACGTGGAGATGTGGCAGTGCGAGGGATCGAACAAGCATCGCATGTGTACTTTGGCAAAGAACCGAAAGACCTCTCACTCACGGAAGCAGCCACCGTCGCCGGAATGATCCAGGGGCCTTCACGTTATTCACCCGTGCGACATCCGGCTGCCGCACGAGAGCGTCGAAATCTTGTGCTGGCAGCAATGGTGCATGAGAGCTGGATTACTGCTGACCAGGCCAGCACAGCTGAGAACGAAACAATCAACCCGGCCCCCACTGAGAATCTGGACTCGCTCGCCCCGTATTTCGTTGACTACGTAAATCGCGTGGCGGAGTCACAATTCGCGATTTCCGATGACGAGCAAAGGGTTTACACGACAATCGATCTCGATTTGCAGAAACTGGCGGAAGCCGCTCTCAAGCGACAGCTCGATCGTCTCGATACGGTTTATAAGAACGCGGCGGCGAAACCGCAGGTTGCGTTGGTGGCGCTCGATCCTCACAGCGGAAATGTCCTGGCCATGGTTGGAGGTCGCGATTACGCCAGTTCACAATTGAATCGCGCCACCGATGCTCATCGTCAACCTGGTTCGACTTTCAAGCCGTTTGTATATGCCGCGGCGTTAGAGGACGGAATGTCCCCGATGACGATGTTTACCGACGCGCCATGCGAATTCGTTTATGATGGGAATAAGACCTACCGACCATTAAATTTCGGGGGCGGTTATTCGATGCGCGATGTGACAATGCGCGCAGGCCTGGTGAATTCACTGAACACCGTAACAGTGGCCGTGGCCATGCAAACTGGCCTCGCACGCATAGCAAATCTTTCGGCAAGATTTGGACTGCCAAAGCCGCAGCGATATCCGGCTCTGGCGCTGGGTACCAGCGAGGTTACTCCGCTCCAGCTTGCGGGGGCATACGCGACCTTCGTTAACGGCGGCCGTCGTGTAGAGCCAAAAGTAATTTCCGGTATTTCCGACCAACCCGAGACGTCGAGCGGCGGCGAAGGCCAGGCTTCGCAAGTGATAAGTCCGACAACAGCCTACATGATCACGAATATGCTTTCCGCTGTCGTCGACCATGGCACTGCGCGAGTAGCACGTGGAGCGGTGAAAGGCGCCGCGATCGCGGGCAAGACAGGCACATCTCGCGACGGCTGGTTTGTGGGCTACACGCCGAATCTGGTTTGCGCCGTCTGGATCGGATTTGACGACAATAAACAACTGGGTCTCACCGGAGCGACAGCCGCACTACCCGTATGGGCAGAGTTCATGAACTCCGCGGTTGCTCGGCGACCTGAGCTTGGTGGCAGAGGTTTTGAGTCTCCGGAGGGAATCAAGTTTGTCGAGATCGACAACGACACCGGGTTAATTTCAACTCTGACCTGCCCTCACCGCGAGCTGATAGCCGTTACTGAAAGTCTCGCGCCCCACCTTGAGTGTTACTTGCATGGAAACCTGCCCGTCACAAGTGGCGAAGATAAAACAGTTACAATCAACCTTCCAACCGCAGTGGCCGGTCAGCGCGCCCCTCGACCACCATCCGTGCCCATGGACCCCAGAATATTGCGCATCGAAGTCGATGGCAAAGGCCGGCGCACGCTTGTGAATGAGATGCGGTAGGTATTGTTTCTCGCTCCGTCGGGGTGAGACATGTTTGCCTTCATAACCATCTCCTTCACCGCGGCTTTAGCCCGGTGGTAGAGTTGGCTCCCTTTGATTCTAACCGTTTTAACGGTTTGGAGCGGGGCCCAGTGGATGTCGCGCAGTGGAAACCGTTAAAACGGTTCATGGGCGCGTGCTGGCGTTTACACCGGGCTGAAGCCGCGGTGAGAATGAGAGGAAAGCAAAGCAACGACCCTGATGAGGAATTTATCGAGGATGAGCCATTAAGCAGATGAAGTAGAGATCTGCTCAAACTGGTCGTCCATTACTGAAATCCGTATTATCCTTCCAGCAGCACCTGCGCGATCGCATGTTCACTGGTATGCGATAGCGAAAGATGGGCTGCCGTTGCTCCTGACTTATTAAACAGTTCCTGCGCCTGGCCGTAAAAGCGCAGATAGGGTGCACCCGAATCGCGTGATGCAACTTCAACGTCCTGCCAGCCAATCCCTCCTCGCCAGCCAGTCTGAAAAGCTTTGAGCGCGGCCTCTTTGGCTGCGAAGCGAGCAGCATAATGCTGCGCCGCCACCGCCCCTCGGCTATCACAATACGCACGCTCAGCCACAGTGAACACTCGTTCGGCAAAACGTGGAGTTCGTAACAGCACTTCACGAACCCTTGCAACTTCGATAATGTCTATACCGATGGAAACGATCATAAGCGAGACGGAAATCGCCTGCGCCGGGTTCTATTGGCGCGAACGTGACGGCGTCCAGGCGTTGGTCTGTGAACAGCTGGAAACTGACGGCTTCACAAATGGCTTCTCTACCCGCATGGGAGGTCTCAGCCCGATGCCCGATAGGGCGCTGAACCTCGCCGGATTTAACGAAGATGCGGCGGAAAACATTTTGGAGAATCGGCGTCGCTTTCTCAAGCTCTTTCCAGGGCATTGGAGCCTGGCAGGCTGCTTTCAAGTCCACGGCACGGACGTTCGTGTTGTCGCCAATGCCGCCCAAGCCAGGCCGGCTGAGAACTCCCTGGGTGATACGGTCTATTGCGATGCCATAGTCAGCAATGCATCTGAAGTACTGGCTGGCGTCAAGACCGCCGACTGTGTGCCCATTCTCCTCGGAGATGCGCGGACCGGCGCCTTTGCTGCCGTGCATGCCGGTTGGCGAGGAACTCTTGCGGGAATCGCAACCTATGCTCTAAGAAGACTGCATGAGGAATACGGCAGCGACCCGGCTGATGTGCGGATCGCCATTGGACCAGCGGCGTCTGGTTGTTGCTACGAAGTGGGTGGCGAAGTAATCGAGGCTTTCAAAGCCAGGTATCCTGACAGCGATTCACTTTTCGTCCCGACGCGAACGGGACATGCCCGAATCGATCTGCTGAAGGCAATTCGCGATCAATTAACAGTGGCGGGCGTTAAGCCTGAACGCATACATACGGCGCCGCTATGTACAATCTGCCGCACCGATCTCTTCTTCTCGTACCGCAAAGAAAAAGGTGTGCACGGAAAAGTTGGCCGGTCCATGGCGGTCATCGGGATAAGCCAGGGAAGTTCATCAGTTTGAGCGGATATCCACTTCAACCTTCTTACTGACCCGTCTTCTATGAAACAAGCCGTCAACTTCTTGTTTTCTTGAGCAGGGTTTTTGAGTAAACAGATCGATCCACGCGCACCACGCGAACCAAACACATGAACTGACACGAAGCGTTGTTGGTGTTAACCTTTTTCCCCTTTCCTTTCAGTTTATCGTCAACGGAAGACTGACTTCGCGCGTCTGTGGCGGAAAACAAGCCTCGTCGTTGCAGCTCTGATATCTCAGTCGCGCCTTCAACTCAGCTGAACCGGGAGCAAAGTTTGCCGGCACAATCACGTTAACTCGCATCGTCGCGCGGCCTTCATAAACCGAAACCTTACTCTTGGAAAACTTGAAATTGCGTAAAACCGCGCGCGGGTAGATCACCGGTCCAACGCGAATGCCGTTCGGGGCGTCGATCTGTAACTGCGTGGCTACCAGAAACTTCTCCAACGGGCGGCTGGAGTTCACGTGATAGCCCGACGGAATATCCATGACCAACGTTGCCTGAACGCTGCGACCCCGCTGGACCTTATCGTTGGAGAGCCGCCCGCTGACAGCGATGTTTGGAGCAGATTGGGGCGACACTGTCGCCAAAAATGTCGCCGGAAACAAAATCACAATCGTGATCAACAGAACTTGATTAAGACGCCGAGTCATAAATGTAAGTCTCATAGTTGTGCTACCAAATTGAAATTAGCCCGCAGGACAATTTTACATGGGGCAAGCAGAACGAAGAAACGACCGAGGTTATCCACAGATTTCGCAGATTACACAGATTTAGAAAAGCAGTAGGCAGGTGCAGGAAGCAGTCGGCAGGTGCGTGTCAGCCTGCGCTCAGCTGAGCATAGCCCGGAAAAATACGAGTTAACGCACCGGAACCCTGCACCTGCCGACTGCCTCCTGCCTACTGCTTTTCTAAATGCGTAATCTGCGAAATCTGTGGATGTCAGCGGCCGGCAACTTGAACCAGATTCGCATCACGCCGCGCCGCAAGCTGACCGCAGGCCGCGTAGATGTCGCGACCCCGCGGCGTTCGGACAAAGGTATGAACTCCCTTTGATTCCAGTACTGCTTTAAAGCTTTCGACTCGTTCCGGCGGCGAGGGTCGATAAGGCAGGGGCTCCGCCGGATTGTGCGGAATAAGATTGACCTTCGCGCGCAGTTCATGCCTGTTGAGCAAGTTTGCCAGTTGACGCGCCTGTTCGTCGGAATCGTTGATGCTATCGAGCATGACGTATTCAAAAGTTAACCGCTCACCCGGCTTCAATGTCTTCTCGAACACTTTGCATGCTTTGAGCAATTCCTCCAACGGCCACTTCTTGTTGATAGGCATCAACTCGTTACGCAAAAGGTCTGTCGGAGCTGCAAGTGAGATTGCGAGGTGCGGACGATCCGCAGTGCTGGCAAGTTCAGTAATCCGCGGCACGATACCGGCGGTTGAAATCGTTACGCGTCTAGGCACGATGTGGAGACCTTTGGGATCCGCCATTATCCGCAAGGCTTTCATCAGCGCTTCAAAGTTCAGGAAAGGCTCGCCCGCACCCATACCGACCAGATTTGTTCCCCGTGGTGGCTTCACGCCAACCCCGTAAGCATCGTTAAGGGCGATGATGATCTGTTCGACTATTTCTCCGGCTGTTAGCGAACGTAGCAAGCCAAGTTGCGCCGTCAAACAAAAGGTGCATTGCAGTGGACAGCCCGATTGCGACGAAAAGCAGATCGTATCGCGACGCTCCTCCGGGATGAAGACTGTTTCAACCGGCAGGTTGTCGTGGGTCTTCATCAGGTAACGACGCGTGCCATCATCCGACAGATAGCGTGATTCGACGGTCAGACGGGAAGCGCTGGCCTGTGCTTCAAGTTGATGCCGAAAATCCTTGGGCAGGTCCGTAATTTCTGCAAACGAGCGCAGGCGGCGATGTTGGAGCGCGGCAAAAGTTTGCCGGCCACGATAAGCGGGTTGACCGAGTTGCTCGATAAAAGAGATCAGCTCTGCTTCGGTTAACCCTGTGAGATGAATTGGCCGTCCCATTAGTGAAATATCCTAACATCCCGAGCGGTATTGATGAATTTCAAACACCGATCCACGAAACTTCACGAACACAACACAAGAACCAACAAGAAACTACTCTCAGCTTATATGTGCCTCGTTATGTATAATCAACATCGTGTCGAGCGTCGCAAATGTTGAAAGAAGAATACGACGCATCGAGGGATTCGAAGTGCGAGTTCTTCACTTGCGCGGGGCCGATGTCCGAGGAGATCGAGGTGGGATGCCGCCTTATTCGTATCATCGCGCGGCGGACAATGACATCACCGTCGAAAACTGGAAGGCAACCAGGTTTCGCCCTTCTTACCCAGGTTTTCAGGTCGACGTGGTGGACGCCCAAGGCAAATCTGTTCAGGGTAACACTAAACTCGGGACCGTCCGGGACACTTATCAAAAGTGATCGGCTTAGAAGTTTCAGGTTTCAGGTTTCAGGTTTCAGGTTTCAAGTTTCAAGTTTCAAGTTTCAGGAGTGCTCATTGACTTGTAACTTGAAACCTTAAAACCTGAAACTTTCAAAACCTGAAACCCGAATTTATTACGGAACGATCCGGAATTTGGCCGATGGAGACAGGGTTTGCTTCGTCACGTGATCGCGAATGCGAATGAATACCTCATATTCACCCGGCGCGAGACTTCTGGTTTCAATTAACCGAGTCAGTCGGGATGCGATTCGATCGAGTCTGGCTTACCCGAATAAGGAATTTCGGATTGGTGTCCGGCTCGGCATGTCTGCCTCCTTCGACGGTTGGCTTGGCGGTCTGAAGACCACGATCATGGCGGGAATTGGGGAAACCAGTCGAATTGAAAAAGAACGGCGGCGACTTTCTCAGCTCGGCGCCGTCTTAGAGGATGCTCATTGAACGACGGTAAATTTCTCTGTTGGTGAAAGAGTTTGTCCCGACACGCGGTCGCGAATGCGAATGACAATCTGGTACTCGCCAGTCGGAAGTGTTCGTGTGTCGATCAGCCGAGCCAAAGTCAGGCGCTGGCCTGAATCGCTCATGCCGCGCCAGTCTTCAGCCTGCTTACCAACCTCTTTGCCGTCCTTCAAAAGCGCATACTCGACGTCGACTGAGGGGCGTAAGGTCGTCTGATCGATGCCGGCGTTGTACACCTGCATGAACACTCCGACCGGCTGGCCCCGGTGATATGTGCCCGAGACGTTGGGAATTACCTTCGTTGTTCCAATTACAAACTGTCCCACGGCCGGCTTGTCAATCAAACTCTCCATCTTGGCGGCCAGCACGAGTGTTGAGGTCGAAAGCTTTTGCTGATCGTACTTGGGAACGGTGAAGCCAACGTGTCGAATCCCAGTAGCTCCGGACGCGACGTCACGCACAATTACGTCAACTTTGTACGTGCCCGGTGGCAGTGGAACCGCCTTCTGATAGGCAGACTTGCGATCCTTGGCTTCGGTTAACTCCTGTGGTGTTGCGGTCGTGATCACGGGATCTTCAAAAACCGTGACGCGACGGCCGGCCACGGAAGTAACCCTGCCGAAGATGTTCATCCGTGCCTGCTGCAAGCCGCCACTATCCTGAAAAACAAGATCTTTATTTTCAGCTTGAATGGTAAACGCAGTAATTACCCGCTCGTCCGATTGCCGGAAGAAATCGACGCGCACATCAAAGTTAAGCGGATTCTCTTCTATCACTCCGGTGTTAACGGCTGTGGCCAGGTCGTTGAATTTCACTTGAGGCGGGCGGCTGAGGTCTGCAAGCAATTGCAGACGAGAAAATGGACTATCCTGCTCGCGCTGGTATCCCGGATTTCCGATACCACCGAGGTTGGCGACTCGATCACTCTTATCGGACAAGCCCAGTTGCTCTGAAAGGGTTAAGCCGGCCCCTGGGATCATCAGCATCGCATCTTTTTCGTTTGGGTTCCGAGCGATACGATACTCTCCGCTGCCCGTTGGATCCACAAACTCGATCTCAACCCCAGACCCAACGCCCGCAAGGTAACGATAGAACCAGGTCTCAAAAGGATAGGTTGAAGTTGATCCACCCCCTTCGTACGACGGCCTCTCGTACTGGCCACCCATGGGGTGCGTTTCCCGCTCGTCGGGCTTTCCGTACATTATCCAAATCCGACCACGATCACTCTTCCAGCCGGGAATGCCCGAGGCAAAGTGTTCATTGGCATAGGCGACGCGCTCGTAGTATTCCTCTTTGAATTCATTTTCATCCGTATCCGGATCGGGATCGCGTCGACGCCAAAACTCTTCGATAAAACGCTCCCGCTCGTCGTCTGTCTGCAGCTTCTTAAAGGCCTTCCGTTCTTCATCCGTAATGATGTAGGCCACGTCCTTCTCGAGCCAATCTTTATAAGCCTTCTTCAGTTCAGGCTTAACATTTCGCGGTTTCTCTGACGGATCCTGAGGTTTCTGCGCAGTCTGGGGGTAGGACAAGGCTGCGGCGAACGTTACTGCAGATAACAGAACCATCAGCCGGAAGAACAGTTTCAGGTAAGACATGCAAAACTCCTATAACACGTTGTACAACTTATCCTTAGAGACGGCAGCGGCGCCGGTCAAATGCAGAAGAAAATAAATTCTACGGTTTCGCCGAGAACACAGTCAAGATGCCCAAAAAGTGATGCTTCGTTGCCTGTCCCGACATGCTAAGAACCCGCCAAAACCAGCCCAGTGCAGGACAACGACTTTAAGAAGTTGTTCGCGGTCTACTGAAAATCCAGGCTACGAAAATCGAAACAACATAGAGCACGAGCATTGGTGCGGCGAAAAGCATCATGTTTGGTATGTCATTGGTCGGAGATAACACGGCGGCTGCTATCAGGATCACGATGATCGCGGTACGCCAGATGCGAATCAGGAACCCGGCAGTGACGAGGCCAATGCGCGCCAGAACGTAGGTGACCGCGGGCATCTGAAAAACCACACCCATGCCGAGCATGACAATGATGATGAAATCAAAATAGTCGTCCGCTTTTAAAAGCAGCCGAAAATCCTGTCCTAGTCCGAGCAGGTATTTCGCTGCCGGAGGAAAGATAACCTTGTAAGCGAATATCGCACCGAGGACAAAGGAGATCGAAGACAAGGCTATGAACGGCGTTACATATGCACGCTCATGCGGATAAAGACCAGGTGATACAAAGCCCCAGATCTGCCACAGCAGGAATGGTATTGAGAGGGAAATTGCAGCGTAGAGCGATACCTTGACGTAAAGAGAGAAAGGCTCGAGGGCGGTCGTCACGATCAGCTTGTCGTTAACTCCAACATAAGGTTGGGGCAACGATGCAAAGTCGACGGGAAGTCGAATGCCTTTCGGAACAACAGCGTTGCCTGCGTAAAGAGCTTCATCGGTGAACAGCCCGAGGTGTCCTTGAGTATCTTTCGCGACGCGAGCCATTACCGAGGCCCCGACGGGAATCACGCTCGTTCCCAGCTTCGTTTCTTCGGGGAATACGTACCTTCCGTTGTCACCTTCTTTCAAACTGCTAAGCGAGGCAATGGTCAGTTGACCGTTGAGGCTTGCGAGCGGAGTTTCGCGCCGTTGAGCTTCGGCTAAAGCTTGCTCAACTGGCACCGCCAGAAAGTTGTAAATCCGATCAGACACAAACCAGCAAGCGGTGGCGGCGAGAAAGACAAAAACAATCGAGCGGATAAGGCGGCGACGCAACTCGTCCAGGTGTTCCAGAAAGGACATCTGGCCACCGAGTTCTTCTTCTGTTCCTTTCGGGAGGGAGCGTGGTCGTAAGAAGGTTGACATCAATTGAAAATACTACCTACAGCCATTCGCGCTTGGGCAAGGATTCAGATTTTGCGCCGTCGTTAGTGTCCGTCAAGTTAGTTTCTGAACCCGAAAACTCGGACAGACCTGCTGATGACTGCCTGGCCATCACGTGTTCGGCGGGAATCGGTGATACAGAAGGCTCATCGAGCTGTCTTCGTTCATCGTGGTCCAATATAGAATCATCGTCTCCGAGTTTAGTGTTGTTTGTTCCAGTTTCGGTCCGAGCACTCTCCAGAGCGACTTCTCTTTCCCACGTTCGTTTGAAATCCTCGGAAGCCTTGCGAAACTCTGCAAGACTCTTGCCGATTGTGCGACTAAGCTGCGGCAGCTTGCGGGGACCGAAAAACATAAGGGCAATAACAAGAATGAAAAGAAGTTCCGTGCTGCCCAGCGAATCAAGTATTAGCGCTAACACGTCCTGAATCTTACCTTCCGTAAAAAGCTGAGACCCTGAACTGGGAAAAATGATCTCGTGCGAACACCTGGCGATGCACAAAGGGATTGTATCGCGTCGCTCGTGAAAGCAGAAGGCAGGCCACCAAGACCAAACGGCTGTGCGTGACTCAGGGAGAGCATTCGACCTTTACGTTGCGATTTGCTGGATGAAGTAGAGATCTGCTCAACCCCACCCACTACCAGCGACTCTGCTTTCTTGACAGCGTCAGTGGTCTCGCGTAACGCTGTGGCTCGGACCAAGAACAGTGCGTGGGCACGGAAGGTTTAACCGATGGCAGAGAAACTCGCCGGCGATACAGCAGACCTGGCTGGTGCAGGCGCATGGGAACAGCTTCACCATCTCGCCACAGTAGCTGAAGCGGTTGCTGCAACTACAAAAAAACTGGAGAAGGCGGCGCTGCTCGGGCGGTACTTTAAGCAACTTGATGATGTTGATCTAAGTCGCGCCGCACGCTATTTTGCGGGTCATCAGTTTCCATTGAATGACTCGCGAACTACCAACGTCGGTGGCAGCATCATCAGCGAAGCACTAAGTCAGGCAACTGGTTTCACAACCGAAGATTTACTGCCCCGCTATGTGAGATTGGGCGACGCCGGCGAAACCGCCTATGAAGTTGTCAAAGAAGCGAAACATTCTCACGAACAGCCAGCCATCACACTTGCCGAAGTAGAATCAATCATCACAAGACTGAGTGAAACCCGAGGCACGAAAAACAAGACGGGCTTGCTGGCGACCGTATTGCGCCAGGCGACCTCGTTGGAAGCCAAGTATTTGGTGAAGCTGTTGATAGGCGACTTGCGAATCGGGTTGCGAGAAGGACTGGTGGAAGACGCCATAGCGCGAGCCTTCGAGCGGCCTTTAGCGCACGTTGCGCAGGCAAACATGCTTCTCGGTGATATTGGCGAAACTGCTGTACGCGCGAGAACAGATGATCTGCGCGACATCAGCATGCGCCTTTTTCATCCGATCAAGTTCATGCTTGCCACACCGGCAGCCGATCTAGCAGACATCGCCCGCACTATGCCGGTGGAGTTTTTTGTTGAGGACAAGTTTGATGGAATTAGAGCTCAGGCGCATACCAAAGCCGGCCATGTAGCAATCTACTCGCGAACGATGGACGAAATTTCCGTGCGGTTTCCAGAGCTCATTGAGCCTTTGAAGAGTCTTCCGCGAGATGCCGTGATAGATGGCGAGATCGTTCCCGCACGCGGTGAAAAAATTCTGGCCTTTAGCGAGTTGCAGAAACGTCTGGGTCGCAAGAGCATCAGTGAAGAACTCTTAGCGAAGGTCCCGGTCGTACTAGTTGCGTATGACCTGCTTTATGCCGGCGGAAAGATATTAATCGACGAATCTCTGGAAGCGCGGCGGCGGATTCTCGAAGAAATAATTCCTCAGGAAGGAATAATTCGCGTGTCGCGGGCGACCCGGTTTCGTGAAGTGAACGCTTTGGACGATGAATTTACCGCGGCCCGCTCAAGAGGAAACGAAGGCTTGATGATTAAGAGTCCCGCCTCGGTATACAAGCCTGGACGCCGTGGACGAGAGTGGCTAAAGCTTAAGCGCGCCATCGCAACGCTTGACGTGGTGGTGACTGCCGTTGAAGTGGGACACGGCAAGCGTCGCAATCTGCTCTCCGACTACACATTTGCTGTGAGGCGTTCTGAGCAGGAAGAGGAGTTATTGAATATTGGAAAAGCCTACTCCGGATTGACTGATGCGGAACTCGAGACGATGACCGACTGGTTTCACAACCATACGATACGCGAATTTGCGCATGGGAGAGTCCGAATCGTCGAGCCGCAAATCGTGCTCGAGGTCACGTTTGACCGTGTTCAAGAATCCAAGCGCCACAAGAGTGGATACGCTCTCCGGTTCCCCAGAATCCTTCGGTTGCGACCAGATAAAGACGCAGCCGAAATCGACACGCTCGAGACGGTTCGAAAGCTCGTAGAGAAAAATAACTGACGTTGATCCGGAGAGTCTCGGAACGACATCTAACCGGGAACAGCAAGATTTCCTTCTGTCACGGCAAAAGCTACCTCCCAGAATGGTTTGCCGAAAGGCCCAAGAAAAGATCTCCAGCCTCCAACTCCGCCGGTCATCTTGCAAAAACAGGATTGCTTTCTCAGGCAGGTTCGGCGTAGGATGCAGCCGTTAAACGCCCCCTTGCCGGGCGCACTTCAGGATCTGTGGGCAATTCACACACAAGCGACCGGCCACAGGTAACCTAATCCCGGCCAGGTCGTAATGCAACGGCTCTTGCGACGTGTTACTGCCCTTAGTAGAACTAGAGCATGCCAAGCAGCAGTTCGATTAAAAGATCACCAAACGCGTCACTCATGTCCACTGTAGTGGACGTATCGTTCACGCAGTTCGGTGCTACGGCAGGCGGCGGCTGAATTGTCGGGGTTTGTACATCCCCGGCATAAGCGGGAATACTGAGCGCCAAGCTGAGAATGGCCGCTGCACAGAATAGGTTTCGGGTCTTCATTCTTGACTCCTAGGGGATGTTGATTGGTTTACGCTCGTTAAACACAAGACTGGTTTGCGACCGAAAGGTCCTTTGACGAGGCGCATCATAGCTGCGTCATCACTGCTGTGCAAGGATTCTTGCAGTATCATAAAAAGGAAGGCCTTCTATGACTTTACAAATACAAGCGTCGCTAAACGCGCATGCCTCAACATCGAGCCCCGATTATGACGTGTATGACCGTTGTTTGACAGCAAAACAGCTGGAAGCAGCAGGTGAATATCAGGCGGCGCGAACGGCTCTTGGAGATCGATGGCAACGAGTAGGCGAGCGACCCAGACTCGACGATTTGAGTGGCGTGGTACGCGCTGAGTTACTCCTTCGGGCAGGAACGCTTACGGGTTGGATTGGAAGCTCACAGCAGATTGAAGAGGCGCAGGAGTTTGCGAAAGACCTGATCTCTGAAAGCCTAAGAGGATTTACAGAACTGGGCTTGACGGAGAAGGTAGCAGATGCGCAAGTCGATCTTGCGGTCTGTTATTGGCGGGCTGGTGCTCTCGATGAAGCTCGCGTCACTTTGACGGAGGTTCTAAATCGAACTGAAGAGAAAAGCGAACCGAGATTGCGCGCTCTCGCAAACCTCGCGCTCTTGGAGAGAGTAGCGGGCAGGTATCGAGAAGCATTGGACATTCAGACTCAGGCTGCGCCCCTTTTCGAACAGAGCAGCAATCATGCTCTTAGAGGAAACTTTCATAACGTCTCCGCTCAGGTCTTAAAAGAACTTGGTCTGGCGGAACATCGTGAAGAGTACATTGATCGCGCGCTAATGGAATATACGGCGGCTAGCTATCATTTTGAGCAGGCTGGCCATGCTCGCTACCAGGGACGCATCGAGAACAATCTTGGTTCACTGTTTACCAGTATCGGTAGGCACGAAGAAGCGTATGAACACCTCGATCGCGCTCGTGCATTATTCGTAAACCTCAAAGATAGGGGTATGGTTGCTCATGTGGATGAGACTTGCGCCAGAACGCTTCTCGCTGAGGGCCGCAATGCTGAAGCCGTTAAGATGGTTAGCGGCTCCGTGCGTGTGTTCGAAGCAGGCGATGAAAGTTCTGCTCTTGCTGAGGCGTTGACTACCCAGGGGACTGCTTTGGCGCGGCTCGAGGAAGTCAATGATGCTCTCGATAGTTTCCAACGAGCAATCAAAGTAGCGGAACAGGCGGGAGATAATCACGCTCGCGGGCTCGCGGCGTTGGCGGTTGTCGAAGAGCTTTCCTCGTTCATCGCCGCTGATACGTTGCGCGCCTATTATCTACAGGCAGAATCCGTTTTGCCGGGATCTCAAAATCCAGGAATTAAAATGCGGTTGGGAGAGTGTGCGCGTCGTATTCTGACCGCTGAAGACAGATCAGGCATATCGGTTAAGACCGCGACATTCGCGGGTAGTAATCATAAATCAGGCGCGCCGGTACAAATGGCTTGTGTGCTTGAAGAAGAGGTACTTCGCTATGAGGGCAACCTTATCAAACGAGCCCTGCAAGAGTCTGATGGCAGCGTGACCCGTGCGGCCCGTTTGCTCGGCGTAACCCACCAGGGTTTAGCTTTTATTCTTAACGGCCGACACAAAAGTCTCTTGAGTTCACGTAAACCCGCAAAGCCCCGACGACGCAGCATCATCCGCTATCACTGAAAGCGCTTTAGTAACGCAAGCTGTTAGCTTGCGTTATTCCGACGGCAGGCTCACCTCCCCATGGTTCGAGGCAAGCTAACAGCTTGCGTTACTACAGCTTGCGTTACTAAGGAAATTGGAGTGCCCACAAGGCGTTGCCAGAACGGGGCAACTCATTTGTGTTAATTTGTTCTCTAACTGCCGCTTCCCATATCATCTGAGCTCAATAAGGAAACGCACCTGAAGCGAGACCATAATCCTAAATGAAGTCCAAAAAGCCGCCACTCATGATTTTTTTGCTGCTGCTTGTCGTCGGCGTCCACGCCCAGACCCCAAGACAAAGAGGAACAGCCAGACGTTCGGCTCCAAGATCCGTGGCGGCCCAGCCAACTCCCGAACCTTCGGCGCTGCCGGCAAGCCCCGCCCTGCCCGGACAACCGGAAACACCGATACCAATCGTAACTGTCAATGGACAAACCATAACGACGGCGGACATTGATCAGTCAGTGCGCGGTGAAGTGGATAAGCTAAGCGGCAAGATCGCGGCGGCGCCTAAGCAGGTTTTGGAGCTTCAGATCAACACGATACTACTGGAGGTGGAGGCTAAGAAACGACACACCACTTCGCAGCAATTGTACGACGCTGAGGTGACCAAACGTATAACGGAACCCACCACAGCAGAAATCAGTGCTTTTATTGCTCAGAATCGCACTCAGTTGGACCAAACCGATGATCTCAATGCGCGAGTCACGGCTTACATGCGAGCTGACCGCGAAGCAAAGCTTTCAGATGATCTAGTGCGTCGATTACGGACAACGAATTCGATAGTCGCAGGAGTAGACATCAATACGGCGAATCTTAGTCCGAACGCCGTGGTCGCAACGGTTGCGGGTCAGCCGATCACTGCGGGTTCATTGGGCGAACGTCTGAAACCGGTAATTTACAAGATGCGAGCAAGTGCTTATGAAATGCAGAAAGAAGCAGCCGAGCAAACCATCGACAACATTCTGCTGCTGGCAGAAGCCAATCGCCGGAACATTGGACCGGAAGAGATAGTTCGCGCTGAGGTGAGTCAGAAGGTGCATACGCCGACAGAAGCCGAAGTTAGCAAGTTTTTTTCTGAAAACCGGGAACGAATTAAAGGAGACCTCGACGCAGTGAGAAATCAGCTCGCAATCTATTTGCAGGAGGAAGACCAACATCGTTTGCAGCGAGCAATGTCGGAACGCCTTCGAAAGGGAGTTGACATTCGTTGGTTGATTTCGGCACCTGTCCCGCCGATTCAATTAGTCAGCACCGACGACGATCCATCTCGCGGGGCTCCGAATACCCCTGCCACGGTTGTTGAGTTTACGGATTTCCAGTGTCCTGCGTGCGCTGCGATGCATCCGGTTTTAGAAGAGGTGCTGAAATCTTATGGTGACAAGGTGAGATTTGTAGTGCGCGATTTTCCGCTGAACATTCATGCGAATGCTCGGAAGGCGGCTGAGGCGGCAAATGCTGCGAATGCCCAGGGAAAGTTTTTTGAGTATACGGCGTTGTTGTTCAAGCGGCAAAACGCGCTAGATGTCCCATCGTTGAAAAAGTACGCGAGTGAACTGGGGCTGGATCGCGCCCGGTTTGATGCCGCGCTGGACAATGGCACCTACTCAGGCGAAGTGAGGCACGACATCCAGGATGGAGAGATCTACGGCATCGACAGTACACCGACGATTTTTGTCAACGGTGTGAAACTAGACACGTTGAGCGCAGAGGCGCTTCATGCTGCTATCGATCGCGCACTGGCCGGGAGCGCAGCGGCTAAACCTCCAGCAAAGCCATAACCGACGGATCCACGAAACGACACGAATAACCTACACTGGACTTGAAGCTCGGCCCGCAGCATAGTATTTGCCAGAGTCAGTTTCAGCCTTTCTATTCTTTCTTGCGAGGATTTTAGCTGTGGTTGTGTCACTCAAGCCGGAACGTCTTAAGCGATACAAAGACATCGTCATGCTTCTGGCGAAGTATGGGCGGTCCGACTTGGTGCGCCAGGCGGGACTGGGAGAAACGCTTGAGTGGGACGGGGTTACAGCCGCGGAAAAAGCCCCGGAAGCGCAGGATCTCGCCTCCGATTTGGAAAGGCTTGGACCCACCTTTATTAAGCTCGGGCAACTTCTATCAACCCGGGGAGATCTTTTCCCTGCTCCATATCTCGAGGCGCTTTCACGCCTTCAGGATCAAATCGAGCCCTTTCCATTCGAGGACGTGGAAAGAATCGTGGCGGGTGAACTCGGCGTGCGGATTTCGAAGGCCTTTGCTGATTTCGAGACGCAACCACTCGCAGCCGCATCACTCGCCCAGGTGCATCGAGCCTACCTTCGGGACGGTCGCGCCGTGGTTGTGAAAGTTCAGCGTCCTGGGATTCGAGATCAGATCGTTGCTGATCTGGAAACGCTTGCTGAAGTAGCGCGTTTTGTCGACTCACACACAGATTTGGGCAAGCGCTATGAGTTTGGAAATATGCTTGGCCAACTTCGGAAGAGCTTGTTGCGCGAGTTGGATTTCAAGCTCGAGGCAAACAACTTGATTACTTTTGGCGACAATTTGCGCGAATTTGAGAGCATTGTGGTTCCCGAGCCAATTGACGATTTCACCACCTCCCGCGTGCTGACAATGGACTACATAGAGGGCAAGAAAATAACCACCCTTAGCCCGTTGAGATTGATAGAGATCGATGGAGCTGGTCTGGCCCATGATCTATTCCACGCATATTTGAAACAGATTTTGGTTGATGGATTTTTTCACGCTGATCCCCATCCAGGAAATATTTTTCTCACTGGCGATGATCGTATTGCGTTGCTGGATCTGGGTATGGTGGGCAGGATACAAGTGCGTTTCCAAAACAATCTGCTGCGATTATTACTCGCGATCAGTGAGGGCCGAGGTGATCAGGCGGCGGAAGTTTCCATAGCGATGGGCGAGCCGAGAGAGAAATTTGATCGAAGTGAATTTACCCGGCAGGTGATAGACCTGGTAACGCAACACACTGATTCAAATGTCAGTAATATCGACGCGGGACATGTTGCGCTTGAGATTGCGAGAATCTCAGCGGATTGCTGGTTCAGGCTTCCCGCTGAATTTACGATGATTGCCAAAACTCTGCTCAATCTCGATCGGTCAGTAATGACACTCGACCTTGGATTTACCCCCAACGCGGTTATCCGAGAGCGCGCCTCGGAGATACTACAAAGAAACTTAATTAAGAGTGTCGCCCCAGGAAACTTGCTTACCAATGCAGTTGAGGTGAAAGATTTCGTCGAACAGCTACCCGTGCGATTGAATAAGATTTTGGACACGATCGGAAACAATGATTTGAAGTTGGATATCCAAGCCTTCGACGAAAAGATACTGCTTGACGGGTTCCAGAAGGTGGCAAACCGCATCACGCTCGGTCTGGTTGTTGCAGCACTCATAGTGGGCGCAGCAATGTTGATGCGAGTCGAAACCTCATTTCGAATTTTCGGCTATCCGGGGTTGGCCATGATCCTCTTTATTTTGGCTGCCGCCGCAGGTGTTGTCCTCATTGTCAGTATCACATTCTACGACCATAAACCCGACAAGGATTGACGCTTCCCCGCGCAGTCCTTCGTTGCGGTCGTCTGATTATTACTCACACCCTCGTGCGCCAAGAAAGAGACGACTGCTGAACGTTGTTTAAAAACTCAAGAATTCCTCAAGGTGTTTGACATTAATAGACCCTTGGGGAGGGACAGGAACGTCGACCTGTTTAGGACGTCTCTATTCGTAACCGGTCAATCGGCATTCTTGATAGTGTTGGGGGATTGCAGTCTCTTGTATGTTTGTGATTGAGCCTTTCTTACTTCCGGAAATGACCGAGCCGCAGCTCATACTCGAGAAGCTGTCGATACCCGCCAAAACGGCTTCGAGTTCACGTCCTCGGCTCCTCTCTCTGCTGGAGAACAGCCTCAGTACGTGCACCTCTACGATCCTTAGCGCGCGAGCAGGCGCCGGCAAAACGACCCTGGCGGTTGATTTCGCTCAACGATGCGGCAGATCAGTAGCGTGGTACAAGGTTGATGCCCCGGATGGTGATCTGAGCGTCTTTTTTGAGTACCTAAGCGCCAGTATTAAGAAATCGCGACCTGCCTTTAGTGGCGCGAGCCTGGCCAGATATTTTTCGAGCGGCAATGACGACCGCGCGACAGCGATCGCGGAGGGCTTCCTTTACGCACTCGGAGAAAGTGCGGGAGAGCCGCTCTTAATCGTAATCGAGGATCTGCATTTGGTTTGCGATTCCTCGTGGCTGATGCCGTTTTTGAAGCGGTTACTCCCGCTTCTTCCGCCCGATGTTCACTTGGTGATAACTAGTCGGACTGTGCCGCCGGCCCCGTTATGGCGAATGCGATCAAAGCAGACTCTGGCGGTTATTGACGAAGAGTCGCTCAAATTCAATCGGCAGGAAGCAATTGAATTATTCGAGAAGTATGGCCTCTCACGTGAACAGGCTTTCATCGCGTTTGACCATACGCATGGACGAGCCGCAGCGCTCGCGAGCGTTGCCACAACACTGCACCTGTCGGAGCGGAGAGCGGCGGAATTAATCACGGAATCGGCAATTACTACAACTCAGGGGTAGCTGCAAACAGCAGTCAATTTTGAATAGCCTTCGAGAAAAAAAAGCTGCAGGTCTGGATCTTCCGGCGGGATCGAAGGCCGGTGGATTCAAGCCTTTTCGCTATACTACTCTGCCAATCTTCGAACGCACGGCGCAGAAGCCTCCCAATGCTTCCCAGGGGGCTCATCCAATCTGACGACAACTTCTTCCGACCCCAGAACAGCTTTACGAGAGTGGAATTGGCTCGTGCCGTAGCGTTGATTCAAAGATGGGGAACTCAGTGAGTGCCAAAAGTAGCGGACGAATAGACCGCGCTCCTTCCTACAAGGAAACCTATGAGCCAAGCCGGCCTAGATACACACGGGTGTCATATTCAAAGACCACCCTGTTGTTGACCGCATACTTCAAAAATACTTCCTGTAAAGCTTCTAACATTCGTAGAGAAGTCAAAGTTCCAGGCGCCGGGGTATACGAGGTTGATGAAACTCGACCTTTTACACCTTCACAGTCAAACTCCTGAAAATTCTCAAAGCTCTTGACTGACAGTTCACCGGGAGCGAAGAAGTTGGCAATTTCAGAAGAGGTATTTTCGTGACGCACCTCCTTATAATCTATGCCGTATTTCAGCAAGAGTTCCTCGTAGGCGCGCAAAAAAGGAGTTGAGTCGAGGCGGCGTTCGTTCCAAATAATAACCACCCATCCGCCGGGTTTGAGGATGCGCTCGAATTCGAGGCGGGTCTTTATCTGATCGAACCAATGAAACGCCTGCCCCGCCGTGACAAAGTCGACGCTATTATCTTGCAGAGTGGTTGACTCGGCGGAACCATTAACACTTCTGAATCGCTCAAGATTCACTAAAAGCCTTTCTGCGGCCAGACGCATGGCGGAGTTCGGCTCAACCGCTAAAACGTGGTTTCCATTCTGCAAAAAGATTTCAGAGAGTTTGCCTGTTCCTGAGCCAATGTCTGCAATGACCGATTCCACAGTTAGGCCGCATTCTGATCGCAAGGGATCTAGTATTTCGATGGGATAACCGGGTCGATACTTAACGTAGTCCTCAACTCGATTTGAAAAGCGTTCGATTGGGTTAGTCATCTATTCGCGAGTAAACAGAGCAGGGCCAGCCACGCGGTTCTGAGGAGGAAAATACTTAACAAACAATCGGTAGCCGAGCAATAACAGGAGTATAAATGCGAATGTCAGGGGCAAACGGGTGTCAGACTTTACCAGCATCCAGTAGTGAATTACTCCTAATACGCCCGCCACGTACACAAGCCGATGCAGCTTGATCCATAGTTTACCTCCGAGACGCTTGACCATCTTGTCGGTCGAAGTGACGGCTAGCGGAACCATTAGAAAAAAAGCCATCATGCCTATTGCGATGAACGGGCGTTGACCTACGTCCCCAACGATGCTGCGAACATTGAAGAAGCGATCAAACCATAGGTAGGTGATCAGGTGAGTTGCTCCGTAGAAGAATGCGAAGAGTCCGACGATTCGTCGGAACTTCACTAGCCAGTTTGCTCCGGTGATTTTTCGCAGCGGTGTTACGGCAAGCGTGATGATAAGAAAGACCAGCGTCAGCATGCCTGTTGTGCGGGTAACAAATTCCAGCGGATTAGCGCCCACACGCTTGTGGTAAACGTCCCACAGCAGCAGCGTCACGGGTACCAGACCGTTAATGAAAAGCACGAATTTCGAAAACTTTACGCCTTTCATATAAGAACGGTCAGTGGAGTGGTCAGTAGTCAGGGTTCATTAACAACTGACAACTGACTACTGACCACTGACAAACTAGAAATACTTTCTTAGATCCATTCCGCTGTACAAACTGGCTACCTGATCGGCGTAACCGTTGAAGATGACCGTGTCTCGCAGTCCAAACTCTCCGATGCGTCGTTCCTGGGCCTGGCTCCAACGCCGATGCGCCACGTTAGGATTCACATTTGAATAGAATCCGTATTCATCCGGGCCAGCCGCGCTCCAGGTCGTCGGTGGCTCGTTTGCGATCAGGGATATCTTCACAATTGATTTGATGCTCTTGAATCCGTATTTCCAGGGAATTACGAGACGAATTGGCGCGCCATCCTGTGGCGGCAGCGTCTCACCATAGAGTCCCGTAGCCAGAATTGTCAGGGGATGCATCGCTTCGTCGAACCTGAGGCCTTCCACATAGGGCCAATCAAGCACGCTGCTGTTTTGGTTAGGCATTCGCTGGGGGTCCAAGAGCGTTTGAAATGCAACATATTTCGCCTGCGTCGTTGGTTCCACTCTGTTTAAGATCTGGGACAGGGGAAAACCGATCCATGGAATCACCATTGACCATCGTTCGACACAGCGCAATCGATAAACTCTTTCTTCTAGCGGAAACCTCAATAGTTCCTCCAGATCGAAAGTTTTTGGCTTGTTTACCAGGCCATCGACAACAACGCTCCAAGGTTTGGTGATAAACCCCTTTGCTTCCGAAGCTACTGATCCCTTACTGGTCGAGAACTCATAAAAGTTGTTGTAATTAGTGATGTCCGCCAGCGGAGTAAGCTTCTCGTTAACTGAAAAGCCATTTTTCAGCCCTGCCTCATCGGCCACTGCGGGAGCAGTATCGAGTTTTGTTCCTTTAGGGATTTCGGCCGGTGGGGGATTTAAACTGCGATACAACAGTCCTGTGGCAGTCGCCGTTGCCGCCAGCACAGCACCCCGCATGAACAACCGCCGGTTTAGGTAGACCCTCTTGTCGGTAATCTCGCTCGATTTTATGTCCTCAGGCTTCTTAATCAGCATGGTCATCTTAGTCCAACTTCAACATGAAATAGTTTGCTCAAAGAGAAGTACGGTCTATGTCCGGGGAATAGTTCTTTAGACAGCTTACCCAGAAGATTCGTCGGCCGATCCTCTCAATCCTTACAAATAAACACCTTGAGTAAGCTGGAACAACATATATAGTATCCCGACAGTTTTACATTCTGCTCTTCGCCGGGAAGGAACGCCACTTGGACGAGGCCGGAACCCCTCCCATCACTTCAAAACCCGGTACACCCGTTGACCCTGACAAAGGCACAGGGTTCCGCGGCAGTTTGCTGCGTTGGGGCATAGTGTTAGCCATCGCAGTGGGAATTCTCTCGATCCCTGCACCCGACGGCATAACGCCGCAGTCGTGGCGTCTTTTTGCGATTTTCGCGGCGACGATTACGGGCTCAATTGTGCAGCCGATTCCCGGCGGTGCAATGGTGCTGGTTGGCGTTTCGGCAGTTGCGTTGACGGGCGCCCTACCTGTTAGAGAAGCGCTTGGCGGTTATGCTGATCCGATCGTTTGGCTTGTCTTGGCGGCCTTCTTCATTTCCCGAGCGATGATCAAGACGGGTTTGGGACGGCGCATAGCTCTCATCTTCATTCGAGCAATCGGCCACCGGACACTCGGATTAGGTTACGCCTTGATCGGAACAAACGCTCTCCTGGCGATGATCATCCCTTCAACCGGCGCCCGTTCTGGAGGGATCATATTCCCGATTGCGAAGAGTTTGTCCGAGGCGTATGAATCGAGACCTGGGCCCACTGCGGAACGCCTGGGTGCTTTTCTTATGGTCCTACTCTATCAGTGCGAGGTCATAATCTGCGCGATGTTCCTCACCGGCCAGGCTTCAAACGTGTTGATTGCGAAGTTTGCTCAGCAAACAGCCGGAGTCGAAATGAGTTACGGACGCTGGATGCTCTGGGCACTCGTACCTGGAATAGTTTCCCTGACGTTAGTGCCGCAACTGCTTTATAGAATCTTTCCACCCGAGATCAAACGGACCCCCGCTGCCGCTGAGTTTGCAAAGTCTGAGTTGCAGCAAATCGGCCCGATGCGCTGGCAAGAAAAGTTGCTACTTGGGGTGTTCATTTTTGTCGCTGCACTCTGGATTATTAGAGGCTTGAGCGGTTGGGTGCCAGCAGCCGGGGAAATATTTCCTTCTGACCGATTCATTGGGGCTCTCTCTTATGTTTCGCTGCTTGATTACTCAATTCCACCGCTACTTGGCGTGTGCGTGCTGCTGATAACGGGTGTTCTCGACTGGGAAGACATAATAGGAGAACGAAGTGCGTGGAGTGTGTTTATTTGGTACGGGGGGTTGGTGCGGTTAGCTGAAGCACTGGGTGAAACAGGACTTACAAAACGATTTGCTGAAGCTGCCGGCGGTTTGACTGGGGGTTGGCCCTGGTTTGCGGCCCTCGGTATATTGTTGTTGATCTATTTCTATGCCCACTATGGCTTTGCGAGTATCACGGCACAGGCGACCGCAATGTATGTACCATTCTTAGTTGTCGTCCTGGCGGCCGGCACGCCTACCTATCTTGCCGTGCTATCCCTGGCTTACTTCTCGAATCTGGATGCTTCGCTGACGCACTATGGTACAACCGCCGCGCCCATCTATTTCGGGGCCGGTTATGTCAGCCAACGCAGATGGTGGTGGCTTGGGTTTGTTGCGTCGCTGATTAATATCCCGGTTTGGCTAATCATTGGATTTGCGTGGTGGAAACTATTGAGACTTTGGTGAAGCAAGAATTACTGCCGGGTGTCAACAGGACCGAAATGATCGGTTTACATTCCAACAAGAAGCTCGTTTTTGAGTTGCAACGCGAGATCAACGATCGGCTCAGGCGACCAACGTGCAGTTCGACAGCAGAAATCCGAGCCGTGCGACGCAAGTTTTCAAAGCGACTGGCTAAGGCTCCACCTCAATTGATCGTCCAACTTGCTTTGGCACTCATGCGTAGCGCTACTAAGACGCCGCGGTTCTTCGCTTATGAACTTATTCTGCATAACGACGAAGCTCTAAAATCCGTGAATGCGAAATCGTTGGAAGAACTGGGAAAGGGTATTTCGGGGTGGGGAGAAGTCGACGCCTTTGCAAGCTATCTGTCCGGGCCAGTTTGGCGTGAACACCAGGTAAGCGACGATTTGATCAAACGCTGGGCCCAATCGCGAGATCTATGGTGGCGCCGGGCTGCCGTCGTTAGCACCGTCCCACTTAACAATCAGGCGCGCGGTGGCAGCGGGGATACACCTCGAACCTTATCGATCTGTAGGTTGGTTGTCTGTGATCGAGACGAAATGGTTGTTAAGGCTTTGTCCTGGGCTCTTCGCGAGCTAGCAAAGAAAGATGCTAAGGCTGTGCGAGTATTTCTTCGCGCGCATGAAGATTCGTTGGCACCACGTGTGAAAAGAGAGGTCAACAACAAACTCTCAAGCGGCTTGAAGAACCCCAGGAAAGTGATTTAACCGGTAAGCTCAAATCTTAATTCCAATGGCGGGTTATTCCGGAACACCTCTGATCAAGAAGTTGGGCGTTAAGGAAGGCTTTCGTATTGCGATAGTCGATGGTCCCGCGACTTTTCTCAAAACGTTAGGCGAATTGCCAGCCATGGTGAAGGTCGTTTCCCGTCTACGAGGACCACTCGACCTCGTTGTGTTGTTTGCAGAATCAGAGCAACGATTGGCTAAGAAGTTTCCGATACTTGCAGACAAACTCACCGGTAACGGAATGATATGGGTGGCGTGGCCGAAGAAAAGTTCCGGCGTTCCCACGGATTTGCTGTTTGATTCAGTGCAGCGAATCGGTTTGGGCTGTGGCCTGGTTGATGTAAAGATCTGCGCAATAGATGAGATATGGTCAGGGTTGAAGTTTGTTTATCGTTTGAAGGATCGTTCGAAAAATTCCGAATAAATTTTTACTGCTCGCTCACCTTTATTTCCCCTCGCCACGATTTCCACAGATTCCTGTGGAAAAGTGTGTGGAAATCGATCGAATGCATTTTTCAGACCGATTACAACGCGAGCAGTTATAGCATTTCACACTGCTGCACAGCGTGTTGCTCATCGATGGGGCGATGCGATGAAGGATCGAATTATTCGACGATGGTAATATCGCAAGACGTCATTCGCGTATGCAAGGATCGTAGGTTTGTTTAGAACTGACTAGTACTATTAGTCAAGTAGAGATGGGCTCGAATGTATTGTGTGATACGGACGGCGAACGGTTTTTGAGCTGACAAGGAATTCATTATTTCCCGTGAGAAATTTAAACTTGCAGTGCGCAGATTTTGATTGTTAATTACTTTTGTCGATCAAAGAATCGTAGTGATGCGATCATGTATCTTCCCCTGAAAGAGTTGTTTGCGTAGCTGAATCAACGAAGAAGTGGGATGCGAAAGTAAATGTTTTTATCTCTCGATGTAGCGTCAAAAAGATTGTCAGAAAGGGGTTGCAAAAATTTCGCCGATCACTATAATGCGAGTCCCTCGCTGAAAGCGATTGATTGCCACAAGCAAAAAGTTTGAAGGTCGGCAACTTGTTTACAATTCAACAGTAGGTTTACTCGCTCTTATATTTTCTTCTCGCATTGGCCCGGAGGCCCGCTGCTGTTTCCATTCAGGTTGTTAGTAGTTGAGAGGGGCTATCATATAGTTTAGTTTGCCCAGGCAGTCTTAGGCGATCCCCGTGCCCGAAAGGGTTCCTTCGTCGCCCAATCACTTCAACACCGATTTGCAGACCGGTACGATTATCCGTCGGCCTGAGGTGAGGTGTTTTCTTTCAGCGAGAGGAGTTGTGAGAGTCCCCATGTAAACTTGACGGAGCGCTGAGATGAAAACAGAAGCTGAAGTGTTTTGTGATGAGAAGCAGTGTCCAATATGCACGCAGGATTTACCGCTAACCGAGTTTGGTGTGTGTCGAGCGCGCAAAGACGGGCGCAATCTCTATTGTAAAAGTTGCATCAGAAGGAAAGTGACCGAAAGCAGACGGGCTCTGAAAGAGTATAAGTCAGCGCGCAAGAAGTATGTTTCGCAACAGGTCGACGCAACAGCAATCTATTCCTCCGAGGGCGAAGAGCTTAGAACCTCGGATCAATGTCAATATGGAGCCAAGTTAACCGCCAAGCTGTCACCGGTTGATCGAGTGCGCGAGGCAATCCGCAGGGGGGCGCGGACCCAAAAGGAGATCGCTCAAGATACAAAAATGGGAAAGGACGAGATTGGCGATGCTCTTGCCAATTTACTCTTATGGACACGGGAAATTCGAACGGGAGTGGTCGACAACACGCGGCTATATTTTATTAACGACTCTCCTGAGTCGGCGATCGCTCAAGAGAGTTTGAGAATTCCGCGGCGGAAACGCGATGTACCGAGCTCATTCAGCGGCCTCCAAGGTCTAATGCCAGGCAGGAACCCGGAGAGCGAACCAGAAAAAGTTGGCGGTTGGGTGGCAGCCTGAGCGCCAAGCTCTGATCTTTCAGCGGCCTACGCCTCGAAAGCTTCCAAGACCTCACGGGCATGGTCTTCAGGCTTTACCTTTTCGAAGATCTTCTTGATTTTTAACTTCTCATCAATCAGGAATGTCGTTCGGTGAATTCCCATGTAGGTTCTACCCATGAACTTCTTCTGGCCGTAGGTGCCATAGGCGTCCGCGATTGCGTGATCCGGATCGACCAGAAGGGTAAATGGTAGCTTGTACTTCTCGGCGAATTTTTTGTGTGAAGCCTCACTATCTGGCGAGATACCAAACACGTTTATGCCGCGCTTTTTGAAAGTGGCGAAATCATCGCGAAACGAACATGCTTCCTTTGTGCAACCCGGCGTATCATCTTTCGGATAAAAATAAAGGACTATCTTCTGACCTTTAAGATCTTTTAGCTTAATGGTGTGTCCGGCAGCATCTTTGGTAGTGAATGCGGGCGCTGCATTTCCCTCTATAAGCATATTGGCCTCCTGGTTGATCTTGATTAAAGGATTGGAATTGTAAAGTCTAAGTCCATAGCAGGACAAGAACGAGTTAGAGGTTGGCAATGAAAAGCAAAACAAGAACCTCCTACTGGATGGTCAAGCAGGAGCCGAATACCTATTCCTGGGACGACTTTGTACGCGATGGCGAGACTGATTGGACCGGAGTGAGAAACTACCAGGCGCGGAACAATCTGCGGGAGATGAAGACAGGCGACCGAGTTTTGTTTTATCATTCCGGCAAAGACAAAGCTGTGGTCGGTTTGGCGGAGGTGATCAAGGCCGCTTATCCTGATCCCACCGCCGACGACGAACAATGGATTGCGGTCGACCTTAAACCATTAAGGGGATTTGTAAACCCTGTGCCACTCCCCGCAATCCGCTACGACAAACGTTTAAACGGATTGCCGTTGATTAGACAATCACAACTGTCGGTGATGCCGCTCACCAAAGACGAATACGAAGTCATCACGGCCATGGGCAGCGGCAAGAATCGCAAGAAATAGCCAAAAAGCAGGAGGTACTCTTGATGTTTAAACAGATCGATTACACGATGATAATCGTCTCTGACATGGCGCGCTCAGTTGAGTTCTACGCCGACAAATTGGGAATTCCTCTGAAGTTTCAATCACCGGAATGGACTGAGTTTGATACTGGAAGTACGACGCTCGCTCTTCATGGCGGCGGGGCTCCTCAGAGCAACGGCGCTGCTGACGATGGTAAGTCCAAGGCAGGAACTTGCTCGATTGGATTCAACGTGGGTGACATTGAGAAGACGTACCTTGAATTAAAAGACAAGGGCATCAATTTCATCATGCCGCCGACTCAACGCGACAGCGAAGGAATTAGGCTGGCAGTTTGCGTGGATCCGGATGGACTACCGGTCTCTTTTGCGCAAACGATAGCGACGTGGGCGAGCGAGTCAGCTTAGCCACTCACTTGAAGAGTTGCCATTCACGCTCCTGCGGCGATTCACCAACCGTTGCGGATTCTTTTAGCCGCTCGTACTCTGCAAAAAGCGGTGCTGGAGCCGGTACGCGGCGCTCTTCAATCGCAGCTTTGATCTCAACTGCATTTACTACGGCTTTGCCGCGAAAGTGATTGTTCGTAATCACGTAGGTCTCCCGCGTCTGCTCTGCGATCTGCCTAATCCTCTCTATCCACGGGTCTAGTTCATCCACTGTGTAGAGGTAGTTGTACCGATCGTCGCGCGGCGCCTGTTCTCTAAACCAATTCTGATAATTCCTGCCGTGCAGCCGGACATAACCAGTGGACGAAGTTGACAAAGCGGCTGGCTTAATCGATTTGGAAAATAAAGGTTGATCTATGTTGCAAACACCCACACCGCGTTCCTCGAAAGATTCGAGGACCCGCGGCGTGTTCCATGATGAGTGTCGCACTTCGACTATTAGTGGATAGTCTTTGAAGCGATCGAGCAGATGTGTCAGGTAAAGTCTGTCGTCGTCGGTGTTCTTGAATGACCAAGGGAATTGCAGTAATAGTCCGCCAAGCTTTCCTGCTTCGTGCAAGGGTTCTATTCCTTCTCGAAAAGCCTTTTCATCGGCTGCGGTGGCTTTGCCGCGACTGTGCGTAAATACCTGATGCAGTTTGGCCGTAAACATGAAGTCTGGATTGTGGGTTACGCGGTTGAGCCAGCCACGGGTCGTTGACGAGGCAGGCGGGCCGTAAAAGCTGCTATTTATTTCAATGGTGTCGAAAAACTCGGCAAGATAAGCGAGGGGATCAAACTTCGAGCCAGGAGCAGCTGGGTAGACTATTCCGTTCCAGTCTTTATAAGACCAGCCAGCCGGACCGATGCGAATTTTTCTCTCAGAGTCCATGCGTTACCATTTTGCAGTGCGGCGGCCCGGCGCCGCTTTGGCCTCTTCTCCTTAACGCTGAACTGCGAATCAAGCCGTTTCGCCTGCGAAGCGATTTAGCGCCCGCGAGACCGGCGCGAACATAGGCCAAAGCGCTGCCAGGCCAGCCAGGCCAGCGCACTCCAAATTAGAAGCACATCTTCTCCGACGGAGCCGGAGGGTTTTTGCTCTCGATCTTGCTCAAGCAAACATCAAGAAGGTATACCCTTGTCATACAGAAGCGTTCGGTTGAGAAAACAATAGCACATCTGATTGCTACCGATGGGCGAAAGCTTGGGACGTTGAACGCGTTAGTTTGCGTTCTAGTATTCTCAGATTGACAATCGCATCATGCGGGTGCGAGGCTCAATGTTCATGAAGGAAAGACCGAGCGTCCGCTCGCGTTTTACTTAAAGCTTGCAGCGTCGTGAAAGGAGGTTTCCGATGCGTCTGACTGAGATGGTGTCTTGCTCTGGTTGAGCGGCGAAGCTTAGCCCGAGCATACTCGCTCAGGTCTTGAGCGGGCTACCAAAACAGCCTTTTGACGAAAACCTGATTGTCGGCTTTGAAACAGCTGACGACGCGGGAGTATACCGTCTGCGCGACGACCTGGCCCTCGTACAAACCGTTGATTTCTTCACACCGATCGTTGATGACCCTTACGACTACGGCCGGATCGCCGCCTTAAATTCAATTAACGATGTCTGGGCCATGGCGGGCACGCCCATCACGGCTTTGGCCATCACATGCTTCCCCAAAAAGGGTGTGGATCCGGCGATTCTGGGAGAAATAATGCGCGGTGGGATCGAAACTCTGAACGCTCATGGTGTCGCCTTGATCGGCGGCCACAGCGTAGATAACGAACAAATCATGTTTGGGTATGCGGTCACCGGCACAATCGATCCACGAAAGGTGGCAAGAAACGCCGGAGCGCGGCCCGGCGATCTGCTTATCCTGACAAAACCAATTGGGACGGGAGTTATCTCAACCGGAATAAAGTTTGGAAAAGCCAGTGAGGAGATCGTCGCAAATTCGGTCGCAACCATGCTTACGGCCGGCGAACATGCCGCTAAGGCCATGCGCGAGTTCGACGTCAAAGGCGCAACCGATGTAACCGGCTTTTCTCTCATCGGTCATGCGTGGGAGATGGCGCGCGCCAGTAATGTGACTATTGAAATTGACGCGAATGCGGTTCCTGTACTTCAGGGCGCATTGCAGATGGCCACTGCGGGAATGCTGACCAGTGGGGATAAGACAAATCGGGACTACGTCGGTGAAGAGGTTGAGATTGACCAAGCGGTCGATAACGATCTCCTAAAACTGCTTTTTGATCCGCAGACTGCGGGTGGGATGCTGATCGCCATCCGTGAGAATCAGGTAGAGTCGTTGCTTGAGCGTTTACGCGAACGGTACCCTTTCGCCCGCGTAATTGGACGCGCTCTAGAGCCAGAAGAGAGGTCGATCAAGATCCTTCGTAAGATCAAGTAAACCTATGAAAAACAGTTGTAGGGGTGGCACTCCGTGGCCACCCCTCTGTTGATTACGTACATCGGAAACACACGAAATGCGCATGGGTGTTACTCGGGAGTTCATAGGGCGACGAGGGGGTGACCTCGGAGCGCCACCCCCAACAATCTTGGACGAGACCCTATGGGATACTGTGGGTGATTGTTTCGCTAACGATGGACCGCCTTTTCACAAGGGCTCACGGTTTTGCGAGCTAACACTGGTGGCTTTATCATTGAGCCCTGTCGTAAGCATCGAAGGGAATACATGATGCCAACAACCGCCCAAGAACTGTCAGGCACTGTGGCGCAGACAACTGCGCTTTATCAGCAAGTGCGCGCGCAGACTATGCGCATCGTCGCCCCGTTGGAGACGGAAGACTACGTAATCCAGACGGCTGAATTCATGAGTCCGCCGCGCTGGCACATCGGCCATACGTCCTGGTTTTTCGAGACACTGCTGCGATTGTACAAACCGAATTACCAGGTGTACTCAGACGATTTTCTTTTCTATTTCAATTCGTATTACGAAGGCTTTGGCGCCCGGATAGAACGCCCCAAACGGGGCACTCGGTCACGGCCAACGGTGCGAGCGACGATCGCCTATCGCAATAGAATTGATGAGCTAATGCTTGAATTCCTTGAATCGCTGGAAACTCAACGCGACGCAGAAACCATTCTTCGACTTGTCAGATTGGGTCTCGAGCACGAGATGCAGCACCAGGAACTACTCGTTTATGACATCAAGCATCTGCTTTGCGATCTCTACGATGTTGAAGCAAAGCCTCCGCCAAGGTCAATCAAGCCAGTAAATGGAATGGTCGAGGTTGGGGGTGGGATGTTTTGGCTTGGCTGCGGGATACCAGGAGATAGTGGAGACAACTCTTCCAACTTTGCTTTCGACAACGAAAAACCGGTGCATCAGGTTTTCTTGCAGGATTTTGCGATCGATCGAGCTTTGGTCAGCAATGGCGACTACCTCGAGTTTATTCGGGACAACGGTTATCAGGATTTTCGCTGGTGGTTTTCTGAAGGCTGGGAAGTTGTGAACCGGGAACAGTGGCGCGCGCCCCTGTACTGGGAGGCGCATGGCGGTAAATGGATGACCCGGGACTTCTCTGGCTTGCATCCGGCCGAAAGTAAAGCTGACGAGCCCGTTTCTCACGTTAGCTTTTACGAAGCTTCTGCTTTTGCAAAGTGGGCTGGAAAACGCCTCCCGACGGAATCTGAATGGGAAAAGTCAGCCATCTGTTCCGCTTCGGAAAATCAAAGGCGGTCGTTTCCGTGGGGCGATCATCCCATAGACACTTCCAAAGCAAATCTCCTGGAAAATGCCCACTGGGGTGTAACGCCTATCGGTACTTTTCCTGCGGGCCAAAGCTCTTACGGCTGTCATCAAATGATTGGCGACGTTTGGGAGTGGACCACTTCGGATTACGTTCCGTATCCGGGCTTCAAATCGGAATTTGACGAATACAACGACAAATGGTTTGTTAACCAGAAGGTCTTACGCGGCGGCTCGTTTGCCACGCCGCAAGTCCACATCCGCTCGACCTATCGCAACTTCTTTCATTCGAATGAGCGCTGGATGATTTCGGGATTTCGTTGCGCGAAAGATGTCTGAAGTTCTCGCGCAAACCGAGTTTGCCTGCTCGTCAACTTTAATTAAGACTGCGCTACAACTGATTCTCATAACAGCCGCGAAAAATGCCCACAATATTGAACGACGTTGAAGTGCGAGTGCTCGCAACTCTGGTCGAAAAGCAGGTAACTACGCCGGAGTATTACCCCCTTACGTTAAACTCTCTAACACTTGCCTGTAATCAGAAAAACAATCGACAGCCCGTAACTTCCTATGACGAGAGCACGGTTATGGAGGCCGTGGAAAGTTTGCGGGAAAAGAATCTTACCTATGTGTTTTATGGCAGCAACAGTCGCGTTCCTAAATACAAACACGTGATGCCGGAAGTGCTGCATCTTAGCATGCAGGAGATGGCTGTGATGTGTGTGCTAATGCTAAGAGGACCGCAGACCTTAGGCGAACTAAAGGATCGCGGGGCACGATTTTACGAATTTTCAAATCTTGAAGAAGTTGACGAAACGCTTAACAAGCTCAGCTCGATGGAGCCTTATCCGTTAGTGGTGAGATTGCCACGGCAAGCGGGTCAAAAAGAAGCGCGTGTCACCCATCTCCTTGGCGGCGAAGTAAAAGTGGAAGCTTTATCCGAAGCGGAGTCACCGCGCCGAGTCAGCAGAGCCAACGAAGCAGAGAGAGTTTTGGTGCTCGAACAGCAGGTGGAAGCATTGCGCGCTGAAGTCAGCACGCTCCAGCAACAGTTCGAAGAGTTTAAGAAACAGTTTGAATAAGACGCTGTCATATTACGCAACCTGCACATTAGTGTGACACCAAAGAAGATCCACGAAATTACACGAAGCGCCAACAACTTATCGGGTTTGTTCGTGTAGTTTCGCGGATCGTTTCGATCGATCCCACAAAACCATACGAACGAAGCATTCGAACCAACACGAGTGTTATTGGTTTTACTTCGTGTGATTCGCGTGGATCGTGCGTCTTTTGTTGCGCTAAAGGCGCACTGCGGAGTTCCGGCGGACTCTTAAGTCAGGCAAATTGAAAAGAGTCAGTAGCGGATATATCCCGCACAGACGATTTGTCTCCGCTCGCCCACGGCAAATCAAGAGCGCGAGTCAGGAACCCCATAAATGGCGCAGCAGCCTCGCACGCGCTCACAAATTGGCCCAAGAAGTCGGGTGAGCAAACCTGCTCGTCAGTGAAGTTGGTCACTGCAATGAAATCCTTCCGTTTAAGGTCGGTGGCAAACAGATGCTCAGCGTCAAAGCCTGGCGGGAGTCGTTTCAAGGATTCGCCGGCGAGCGTGCAGAATGCCTTGAACCGCTTTGAGCCGGTCGCCTTTTTCCATTGTGAAGGACTTGCGATGATCGCTTCTCTAACCCTCGCGCGTGTTTCTGGATCCGGATGCCAGAGACCGCCGCCGAGAAAGGATTTTCCAGGCTCGAGGTGCAGGTAAAAGCCAGGTGCGTGGGTTTGTTTCCAGGCTTTGTGTGGAAAACGTGCTGCCGCCATGGTTTGGTAAGGTGGTGCGTCCGGGCGAAACCTTAGATCTTTGTAAATGCGCAGAAGAGAGCCACCCGTGGGTTTCGGGTCCGCGATCAGATGTGGACTTATCTTATAGAGCCGCGGTTGAGAATCGCCGATAAACCGCAAAAAAGGATCGCGTACCGACAGCTCGTAATCGGCTTTATGCTTTTGAAACCATTCGCGGTTGTTGTGCCTCTTCACTTGCCGCAGGAAGGTGAAGAGTTGCGGATGGAAGTGTAATTCTCTCGCCATAGCAAAGCACTATTGTCCCGCAAACCTTGTAGGGGCGCCACTCCGTGGGCACCCTCGTCGTATCATAGGTTTTAAGTTCTAAGTTTCAGGTTTCACGTTTCCGGTTTCAAGTCGTGTATGTGATGTTGCGGATCAGTGCCGGTTGACAGCCTTCGAAAAACTGGTTGGGATTGATCAACCTTGAAACCTGAAACCTGAAACCTGAAACCTGAAGCCTGAAACCTGAAGCCTGAAACCTGAGACTTGAAACTGAAATCAGTTTTCTGACTTGGAAAGCGGACATCCCTTTCCTGGGCCGTTGTCCCATCCGTGCAATTATGGAGATGACACGCTATAATGGCGGCTTCCATGAATCTAGAAATCTTCCATCCAGCCGTGGCGGGCTGGTTTACTAAACAGTTTTCAAACCCCACGCCGCCTCAGGCCGCTGCCTGGCCGACAATCAAAGGGCAACGCCACACTTTGATCGCCGCACCGACTGGTTCGGGTAAGACCCTTGCCGCTTTTCTGGCGGCAATCGATGATTTGGTGCGGCTCGGTGTGGAGGGAAGACTCGACGATTCAACCCATGTTATCTACGTCTCACCTCTGAAAGCTCTAAGCAATGACATTCAGATCAACTTGCAGAAGCCCCTGGAAGGAATTCAACAAGAACTTCAGAAACTAGGGTTGCCGGAAGTAAACATCCGCACCCTGGTCAGAACCGGCGACACCCCCGCGGCTGAGCGCACAGCGATGGTCAAACGCCCACCGCACATAGTCGTCACCACACCTGAATCGCTTTACATCCTGCTAACGAGCGACGGTGGCCGCCGGATCCTCCGGACCGCGCGAACGCTGATCCTTGACGAAATCCATGCGGTAGTGGGAGACAAACGAGGTTCCCACCTCTCTCTTTCGATCGAGCGTCTTGAGCAACTAATTCAGCAGCGCGAAGCCGAAATCCGCAATCCGCAGTCCGGAATCCGAGGTTCAAGACTGGTCCGCATCGGGCTGTCAGCCACGCAGCGTCCCATAGAAGAAGTCGCGCGCTTTCTCGTCGGCACGACGAATATCGGCAAAGATGGGACGCCACACTGCACGATCGTTGACAGCGGCCACACCCGCAAACTCGATCTGGCAATCGAGCTACCTGAATCTCCTTTGCAAGCGGTGATGTCGGGGGAAGTCTGGGACGAAGTCTATGATCGTTTAGCGCAACTAATTCGCGAACACAAGACAACGTTGATCTTTGTGAACACACGGCGCCTTGCTGAGAGAGTCGCTCGCCACCTCGGCGAACGAATCGGAGATGAAAATATTGCGGCCCACCACGGCAGTCTTGCCCGTGAACAACGGCTCGCTGCCGAACAAAGATTGAAAGCAGGCGAACTAAGTGCTCTGGTTGCTACTGCCTCGTTGGAGTTGGGAATCGACATTGGCGATGTAAACCTTGTCTGCCAGATTGGCTCGACCCGTTCAATCGCGAGTTTTCTGCAAAGAGTGGGCAGGTCAAATCACACTGTCGCCGGTTTTCCCAAAGGCCGAATCTTCCCTCTATCGCGTGACGAACTTATAGAGTGCGCCTCTCTGATTGACTCGGTCCGACACGGTGAGCTCGATCGCGTAGCTATTCCCGAGCAGCCGCTCGACATCCTGGCGCAGCAGATCGTGGCCTCGGTTGCTCCTGAGGAGTGGGGTGAAGATGCTCTTTTTGAGATGGTAAGGCGCGCGTACCCTTATCGGAATTTACCCCGCAAGGATTTCGATGCCGTTTTAAAGATGCTGGCCGAAGGCTTTTCAACGAAGCGTGGCCGGCGCTCTACTTACCTGCATCACGATGCTGTTAACCATCGTCTGCGCGGACGGCGTGGGGCTCGGCTGGCGGCAATCACTTCCGGTGGTGCGATCCCCGACACGGCCGATTACGCGGTCGTGCTGGAGCCGAGTGGTCTGGTTATCGGCTCAGTAAACGAGGACTTTGCCATTGAGAGTCTGCAGGGTGACATCTTCCAGCTGGGGAACACTTCGTGGCGAGTATTGCGGGTCGAGCAGGGAAAAGTCAGAGTTGAAGATGCTCACGGCCTGCCGCCTTCTATTCCTTTTTGGCTGGGTGAGGCTCCAGCACGCACTTATGAGCTTTCGTCCGCAGTTTCGCGTTTGCGGGAAGAGGTTGCCGATAGAGTCAACCTGAACGACAAAGACTTCAGTCTGAATTCCGATGATGCCGAACGTGAAAAGGCAGATCCGGATCTGTTGCGTCCAAAGATTAATCTCGAGCCGGCGATAAGTTGGCTCACTGATGAAGTCGGGTTATCCCGCTCAGCCGCGGAGCAGATAGTTGAATACCTCGCCTCTGCCAAGGCGGCTTTGGGAGTAATGCCCTCATTGCAGAACATCGTCCTGGAACGTTTCTTCGACGATAGCGGCAGCCTGCAGTTGGTAGTTCACTCGGCTTTCGGTAGTCGCCTGAACCGCGCCTGGGGGTTGGCACTGCGTAAACGTTTCTGCCGCAAATTCAACTTTGAATTGCAGGCGGCCGCTACCGAAGATGCAATTGTGTTATCGCTCGGTCCCACACACAGCTTTCCGCTGGAAGACGTCTTCCATTATCTGAGTTCGAAGACAGTCCGTGACCTATTGTGTCAGGCGCTGCTTGATGCGCCGATGTGGAATATTCGCTGGCGCTGGAATGTGACGCGTTCGTTAGCGGTACTGCGGAGAAGAGGTGGTAAGAAGATTCCGGCGCAACTGCAACGTATGGACGCCGAGGATCTTTTGAGCGCTGTCTTTCCCGATCAGGTCGCTTGCGCGGAGAACCTGATGGGGCCACGCGAGATTCCAGAACACCCGCTCGTGAGCCAAACAGTACGCGATTGTCTGGAAGAGGCGATGGACATTGATGGCCTCGAAGCCTTACTGCGTTCGATCGAAGCCAATGAAAAGAATTTGGTGGCACGTGACGTTATTGAGCCTTCGCCGCTGGCAGCGGAGATTCTGAATGCTCGACCTTATGCATATCTGGACGATGCGCCGCTGGAGGAACGTCGCACCCGCGCGGTTTATCAGCGTCGCTGGCTGGATCCGCAGACTGCGGCGGACCTTGGTAAGTTGGATCAAGGGGCGATTGATCGCGTTCGCGCTGAAGCCTGGCCACAGCCACAAAACGCTGATGAACTTCACGATGCGCTGGTCGAATTGGGATTCATTACCGAAGCGGAAGGGATGCTTGGTGAACTTGCTGTCGAAGGTGGGGTTGAGTCGGGTCCCTTTTCTACAAATGTTGACGAGTCCGCTGAAACTGCATTGGTCTGGAGAAGTTTGCTCAGAGCACTGGAAGCGGAAAAACGAGCCGCAGTACTTTTCCGTGAAGGCTCGACGAGGAATGACGTCTCAGTAATTGATAATCCCGAGTCGACGGAAAGCCAAAGGCTGTCCGCGCTGGGGGGAGGCGATGACGTAACTGAAATGGCCGCGCCGCCGTCGCTCTGGGTGGCGGCTGAGCGTTTGCCCCAGCTGCAAGCAATATTTCCTGACGCTGTTCTCAAACCTGCGATCGTAGCTCCCGAATCCTACGGGCAAGTCACCTGGTCGCGCGAAGACGCGTTGGTGGAAATCATGCGCGGCCGGCTTGAGGGCCTTGGTCCGGTAACCGGCAATGCGCTCGCAGTTTCATCCGGCATTTCTACAACGGATGTCGACGGTGCCTTGCTTCGACTTGAGGCTGAAGGTTTTGTAATTCGAGGTCGGTTCACCCCGGGAATAGACGAGACCGAGTGGTGTGCCCGTCGACTGTTGGCAAGAATTCACAGTTACACGTTGAATCGTCTGCGGCAGGAGATCGAACCGGGTTCTGCCTCTGATTTTGTTCGTTTCCTGCTCGCCTGGCAAAAGCTGGCGCCCGAACACCAGATGGAAGGGCCGGAGAGCCTGGCTGGAATCATCGAACAGCTGGAAGGATGGGAAGCTCCGGCTGCTGCCTGGGAAGGGGAAATCTTTCCCAGCCGCTTGGTCGAATACGATCCCGCATGGCTGGATGCACTTTGTCTTTCCGGCGAAGTGATTTGGGCGCGGCTGACTCCTGCTTCGGCCAGGAACGGAGAGGAAAAGCAGCGGATGGGACCGGTGCGCACAACTCCCATCGCGCTGATTCGACGAAAGAATTTTTCGGTCTGGAATGCGGCGTTTCCTCGTGCTGCGACTGAAGAACTAAACCTTTCGAGCACCACCGAAGTCGTCTATCAATACTTGAAAGAACGTGGGGCATCCTTCTTCACGGATATCGTTGAAGGTACCAGGTTGTTGCGTACACAAGTCGAAGAGTCCCTCGCCGATCTTGTCGCTTCAGGGCTGGTAGTCTCTGACAGTTTCACGGGCTTACGCGCGCTATTGACGCCTTCTCATAAGAAGACACAGGCCGGTGCTCGACGCCGTGGTCGCGAAGCTGTTTACGAAATGTCCAGTGCTGGGCGCTGGTCGCTGCTCAACCGAGCAGGACAGGCAGCTTCGCTTACTGCTGCTCAGAATATCGTTGATCCAGAGATTGCCGAACAGGTTGGTCGCATCCTACTGAAACGATATGGCGTCGTGTTTAAGAGATTGCTCGAACGCGAAGGGATAGTAGTGCCGTGGCGCATTTTGCTGCGCACCTATCACCGTCTGGAAGCGAGAGGCGAGATTCGGGGTGGAAGATTCGTAGCAGGCATTTCGGGTGAACAGTTTGCCCTGCCCGAGGCCGTCGGCATGTTGCGCTCAATCAGGCGGGCGCGTAATAGCGAAGGGGAGGCCGTTCAGGAGAGTCTGATCTCAGTGAGCGCCGCCGATCCCTTGAACTTGCTTGGGATTATCACGCCGGGAAGTCGCGTTACTGCGCATGCGGCCAACCGCATTCTATATCGTGACGGTGAACCTATCGCCGTGCTTGAATCCGGTGAGGCGAAATTTCTCCTCGAACTCAGTCGGTCAATGGAATGGAAGGCGAAAGCGGCACTGTTGCGCCGCGCTACCCCGCCGCAGTTACGATCATATCTGCGCAGACCGGCGTAACGGCATCGCAATACCACCGTTCAACTTAAATTACGGATAGCCAACACTTCTGCGGCCGGAGTTCTATCACCGGTGCAACTGATGCGACGAGGAGCTTTCAGATAGGCGAGCGCGTATCCGAGATCCTGATAGAGGTCGACTATTCGTTTAGTAGCCTGATTAGAGAGAACAACCGGGCCTGCGTGCTTTGCAAGCCATTGAGCCGTCTCAATTTGATCCTCCCAGCCAAAGCCTTCCTTGGAATATTGTGTGAATTCGACGTCGTAAGGCGGATCCGCGTAGACAAAATCGTCCGGTTTCAGAGGCACACCATCAAAGGTCGAGTTCGTGAACGTCCATTTCGACACGATTGGTTTGTAGGCGCCGAAGTCATGTCGGTAATTTATCGTCTTATAGCTTCCGAAGGGGACATTGAACTCTCCACTCCGATTGAACCTGCACAGCCCGTTGTATCCAGTTCGATTCAAGTAGTAGAAAAGTGCAGCAGCTTCGGTTGTTGATTCCTGCCCATCACGCAGCAGTTCGTTAAATCTACTGCGGTGACGATAGAAACGCACCTCGTTGTTAGACATCTCAATCGAAGCGTTCAAACCTCGCTTAACCCATCTGTAGAAATTCATCAGATGAGGATTGATGTCATTCAGTAGTGCCCGTTGAGGCATCAGCCCCAGCGCCACGGCTAGTCCACCGCAGAACGGCTCTACCAAGCGTCTGGTACTCTCGCGTTTCCAGTGCTCAGTTAGGAAGGGTAGTTGCCAGCGCTTCCCGCCAGCCCACTTCAAGGGCGGCGGCAACGTATAAACGAATTCTTGCGATCCTTGTGACCGCAAAGGAGAAAATGGCTGTTTGTTTCTGGTTAAGGTGCTTGCTGGTTTCATGCTAGGTTTCACCCCGTTAGGGGTGACACGTTTATAGCTCGGAACATTACAAAAAGACCATGCGCCGTTCGGAGGAGCGGAATGTTTTTAGACGAGTACCAGTCTACTTCATTTCCGCTCCTCCGAACGGCGCCGGATGGGGATGGACGCAAAGCTATAAACATCTCACCACTAACGGGGTGAAACGGTCAAAAACTTTTCCCGAGTACTTGACCCCGAGTACTTGACATGGCCTAACACGGAAATAGAGGGGCGCGCTCTATGGGACGTGTTTAATTGTGCAAAACCACTTCCGTCTGAACCAAACGGAATTCTGGACGCACGATCTCGTATGCTCAAATAAATCAGAAAATGCAATCGAAAGTAAATTGCGCTGAAATGAGGCTGTCGTCCTGAGGTCTAAGATTTGCTATACCTGAAGTCATAGGAGGCTATGAAATGAAACTAAATCAGTCCAAAGCGAAAATTGGGGGATTCATCCTGGCTTTTTTCTTAGTTATCGGAATAACGGCAATATCGAGCTCTACTGCACAGGCCCAATGGCGTCGGGAAGACAATCAAGATCGGAATCGGGACTATCAGCGAAACCGAGACTATCGTCGCGATGAAGCGCAAAGGCGCGATCGTAACCGTCGTGATGATCGTTATCGCGAGGATCGTTACCGGCGCAATGGCGACTACAACCGCAATGGTAATTATGGGGTCTATGGCCAGAACGGTGGTTATGGTGTCTACCGCCGCAACGGCGGTTATGGTAACAACGGCTCCCAGGCTGCAATAAACGAGGGTTACCAGGCCGGTATTAATACCGGGGCCAGCGACGCACAGCGAGGACAGAGTTACAACCCACAACGTTCGCATTACTATCGGAACCCACCCAACTCTTACGGCAGCCAACAGGCTTTCCGCGAAGGCTTCGTTCGTGGGTACGCCGAGGGTTACCAGCGTTATGGCGGCTACAATCGTGGGCGAAATAATGGCAGTTGGTTTCCCTGGTAAGAAATAGGGCGACTGAATTTCCATATCTCTGAACGTGAATCGGAAAATGCCGCGACTTAAAAGGTCGCGGCATTTGCATTTCTGAGGTTGCGCTCTTTCACGGCAACCAAACAAGACGATCCACGAAATGACACGAAATGCCGCCACTAAGGTTTTCGTGTTGATTCGAGTGGTTGGGTTCGTGTGGTTTCGTGGATCGGTTGTTTACCCAAACCCTGCAATTGCAAATAGGTTAGGTAGTCAGTCTGGACGGACAGACAGGGTTAGCCGATAATGCCACGGAATGGACAACCTCAAAAAGGTGAGCCTCAGTGCTGCGGTGATCGTACTGATCTGCTTTTTTATGCCCTGGATACAGGTTAGTTGCGGCGCATCAAAGGATTCACTCTCGGGTATCGACCTCGCGCGTGATGGGCACGCTACCCTTTGGCTAATTCCGGTATTGACGCTTGCAGCAGTTTTAGTCTGCTTCCTGCGAAGTTGGAAAGGGAAACTCGACTTCGGCGCACTTCTTGGGTTCGTTACTGGAATCATCAATGCCTATTTGATGAACCGAGAGCGCATGAGAGCCGAAGACGCTGAGGGATTGCTTTCGGTTAGACCAACGGGTTGGCTCTGGCTTGGGCTTGCGTCATCGATCGTGTTGGGAGTTAGCAGTGCGATTCGGTTCCTGAACCCTCCCAAACCGTCGTAACAAATGAAAAGAGCATCGCTACTGATAGCCGCTGTGTTGCTGCTTATCGTCACATTGCCCTGGCCGGGGGCGACGTCAAGGAATTCGCGGAAAGCCGAAGAGGACTTTAAGCTGATTCAAGTCGCTGATGGCGTCTTTGCGGCAATTGCCAAGCCCGGTGGGCTGGCTTCGGGAAATGCTGGTTTTGTTGTCGGTGATGGGGGCGTGTTGATTGTTGATACCTTCTTTACTCCCGCTGCAATGGAAGAGTTAGTCGGCGAGATTCAGAAGCAAACAAAACAACCGATCAAATACGGAGTCAATACTCACTACCATCTCGATCATACCGGCGGCAATCAAGTGCTCGTCTCCAGCGGCATACCGATTATTGCCCATGACAATGTTGTGAAGTGGCAGACCACAAAGAATAGGCGCTTTTTACCATTGCCCGAAGAGTTGCAAAAACGTCGTGCAGACGCCGCGAAGCAGCTCGCTGAAACCTCCGCCGATCAAAGCGACAAGCGCGCACAGCTTGAGCGGCAGTTGCGACGACTTGATGCGATGCTAACTATCAAGCTGACAAATCCATCAGTTACGTTCGGAGCAGGCACCGTTCATCTGTATCTAGGTCAGCGCGAAGTTGTCTTGTTTACTTTGCCAGGACATACCGGTGGAGACGTTCTGGTCTATGTTCCCGACGCGAACGTCCTGTTCACCGGCGACATGGGTTGGTCGAAAACCTTGCCGAACCTCGTTGATGCGACTGTTAACGATTGGATCACATCACTAGGAACGATCTTGAATCAGTATCCCTTGGCGAAATTTGTACCGGGACACGGCGAAGTTGCGACCGCTGTAGAGATGCGCGAGTTTCGAGACTATCTTGACGAGCTGCGCAGCCGGGTGAAGCAGGCAATTGGCGCGGGCTTAACCATTGAACAGACAAGGCAGCAGCTAAATCTGCCTGACAAGTACAAGAGCTTCGCGTTTCAGAACTTTGCCCAGCCGAATGTAGAAGACATGTATAAGGAGTTGCAGGGCACGAAGCAGTCTAAATAGTTGGACTACCTAAACAGTTGGGCTACTTAAATATTAAGGGCAACGCCTCTCCGATTGCGAAGAAGCGTTGCCAGCTGTGGACGTGCTCTAGTGTTATGCACCAGGGCTTCTTAAGAAGACGGTGCCACAGTCCACCAGTCCTCTATTTGGCTACGCTCATCAACGAACAAGTGCCAGCGCATTAAGCAACCGCTACACAGCTCGGCGGCCGCTAATGATATTGATGAGAAAAACAACTAAAGCGATGACGAGCAGCAGATGAATCAGCCCACCACCAACATGGGTCGCAAAACCCAGTAACCAAAGAACCAACAGGATCACAAGAATTGTCCACAGCATCTCAAAATCCCCTTTTTCGAAAAGCACATCAATTAAGATTAGCCGCCACTTCAAGGTCGGCTCCAACCATTACCGGAAACACACATGAGCAATGGTTATGCCAGCGAGAGGTAAACTCAAGCTAATCACTTATTTTTCCACTGAATTTGCGCTTGATTATTTGCGGGATGCGGGTTTTGGGAATCTCGTTACGCAGGCATCAGCCATTGTGAGTGCATCAGAATAATTCAACTTGAACCACTGGTGCACGTGATTTGTGCGTTCGCGTACTATTGTCCGCGCTGAAGAGCTGGGGTAAATGACCCTGCGCTTTGCCTAAGGTGTCACCAGGCCCTTTTTTATGTTTCGTTGCCAGGCCTCGTAGTTCCGCACCCGGCGCTTGGCCTGTTTACGGGTGAGGTTCAGCTCTTGTGCCACGTGGTCGATTCGTGAGGTGCGATCCTTCTTCTTGTCGAAACGGTCACCTGGCGCTTTGAGGTAGATGTTGTATGCACGCGTCCACTCAGCCTTTATGTCTGGGGTCGCTTGTTTGCCACGCTGTTCCGGCATGTTTCCTCGCTAACAGAACAAGTTGAGCCACAAAGCCTGTCTAGAATAGGGGAAACCGGAAAAAGTGGAAAGCCATCCAGCGAAGGAATGCAGAAGGCAGAAGGTAGGAGCCGGACGCGCAATCGAGCCAGCCTCAAGTTTCAAGTTTTTGGATTTCAGGTTTTGGGTTCCACGTTTGTCATTCCAATTTTTCAGTCGCCACTTGTCCGACCGAAGAATAATGACGGGCGAACGGTAAACCTTCAACTCCTAAGCTTCAAACCTGAAACCTGGACCGAAGAATAATGACGGGCGAACGGTAAACCTTCAACACCTAAACTTCAAACCTGAAACCTGAAACCTGCGTGCCTACGGCCTCCTGCCGTCTGCTCCTGTTTCAGTTCTGTTGGCGAATGAACGTGTTCGGTCCGCCGCCCCGCAAGTAGGTGTTAACGCCTTGATCTCTCGGTTGGTTCCCGAGCAAGCCTTGCACGATTGATAACCGGGCCAGAATTCGTGGCTCAGTCAGCTGAAACCTGTTCGCCAGTGTTTGAGCACGATCGAAATCGATCTTCGCAAGCACACCGAGAGCCTGGCCATATCTACTGACCATGCTGCTCAGATTATTTCGCGCGTCGAGCGGCAATTCACCCTCTTTAAAAACATTAACCTCAAAACCGCTCAGAGTCGCAGCTGCAGACAACAAGTCATTGAGTTGAGTGATGCCTGGCTCAAGCACCTCGAAACTGCGGGTTGGTTCCAACTCTCTGAAAGCATCCGCGATGCGCAGTTGCTGCTCGAATTGTTGGTAGTTGACGGCCTTACGGTTGGTCAGTTGTTTGGCCTGGTCCAGAAGCTGTACTGCCAGTTTGGGATTCTTTTCCCTACTGGAAAACGACAACTGGATTAACAGGTTCACGCGCTCCTCGTCTGAATGAAGGCTGGCGAGGGTCTGCCTCAACTCATCTAATGTGGTGGCTTCAGTCTTTTCCGAGATCTGACGAAACTCGACTTGTTGTAAGACGCGATCACGCGTAGTTCCCTCCAGATGATCGCTGGCAATCTGCCGAGCGCGATCTGCGTTTCCCTCGTCAAGCGCCTTTATCGCGGCCTGCTGGTAAAGTCTCGACTGCATCTGGGGCGGCGCAGTCGGGGCTACACTAAGCAGGCTATCAGCTGAGCCCTGTCGCATGAGATTGAACATCTGGTTCATCGTTGCGCGCTGACTATCGACCATTCCCAATTCCGTCAGCTTCTCGCGCACTGCCTGCGCGCGCGAGGGAAGGTACTGATCGACCTGAGGTAGTATTAACTGCAGCCCGTTCAGTAGCCCGCGAGCGTTGGTCTGTTCAATCTGCGCGTCAGTTGGTGCATTCGGCACATTGTTTTGTCCGCCGCCTCCGCCAAACCCAGGAGCACCCCTAAAGCGGGGATTATTTTGTCCCCGCGGATTGTTAGTGTTGGCCTGAGGAGTGGCTTTCATCGCCGCATCGATCACCGCTCCCATCAGGTCCACATACCCTGACTGGGCCAGGAGCTGCGGCGGCTGATTGTTATCCGGAGGAGAAGTGGTTTCCGACTTCGGCGGTTCTGCAGTGCGTGGTCCGGGACGCAAAAGGCCCAGGGCGAGACCACTAGCGTCAATGCTCGCCAGCATGTTTGTCGACTGCAATCGTTTCAACATCTTTTCTTCGAGCTTAGCAGCCGCTTCCTTGTCTTTGCGCTGGAGTTGCGTCAACACGGCGGTCAATGTTCTGGGAAACTGGCCCTTATCGAGGAACTGTTCTGCGTTCTGCAAAGCCATTCTTGGATCGAGTGCGGCAATGCGAGCGAGCAAAGCTTGCTCGAGACTCTCCTCAGCGTCGGGCCGATATGGGTTCCTGGCGTCAGTAGTAGGCGGTGTGGCGAGGCGAGTGGCAGCCAAAAGTTGATAGGCAAGGGGCCCATCATGTCGTGCTACAGCAAATATCAAGTCCTGTCGCAGTTGGGCGGCCGTGGACGACTGGTTTCCGCCGCGCCGTTGCTGCTGGGTTTGATCTGTATTGCGAATCATCTCGGCGACGCTGTCCCCCGCCGAGGTGAATAACGTACGAGCCCGCGCTTGATTTCGATCCCAGAGTAGATCGGCTGTGTTGATCTGCAAGCGGATGCGGTTTTCGGGTAGTTTAAGCAGTTGAGCGTCGTCGAGAACCTGGTCAAGCAGAGTGAAGGCCTTTTTTTCTCGCTCGGCCTTCTCTTTTTGCTGCTGTTCATCAGTCGGGGCCGACGAATTCTGAGGCTCTTGCGCGCTAACTGCGACTAGCTGACCGAAGGTGATGGCAACTGCTATCAAAAAGGGGCTAATCCGGAACTTTGTCATGGGTTTCTTACCTCGAGCGCCAAACCTTTACAGAACAATTTGTTTGGCCTTTGTTAATTTCAGGGAGGGTTTTGAACTATATCAGATCAAGAGTTAGACGCAACACTGGCGGCGTTGGTCGGGCGTTCTGTTCAACCTCATCGATTATTAGAGATTTGACCTACTTGACCTCAAAGAATGGCTGTGGCGATGTTGTTTGCTCAGTTAGCTCGTAATGCATACCAAGTTTTTACACAGTAGCTGAGGCCACGGTGTGAATGAGAGAGCCGGAATCCAAACTGCACCCAGTACCGGTTTTCCTCTCGACTTTCCACCTCTCTGCACATTCTCTATAATCCGTAAACCGTTTTAGCAAAAAAACTTTGGAGTTCTCTTATGCCTGCCCCTAATAATCTAAGAGTTAATAACGGCGATCCACTTCTGCTTGTAGGCACCATGAAGGGCGCTTTCGTGTTGCGCTCGGATGAGATGCGAAAAAACTGGGAAGTAGGAGGTCCGTATTTTCCCGGTCGTGCGATCTATGCATTGTCGCTCGACAACCGCAATGGACGAAACCGACTTTGGGCGGCGGTGAACAGTTCTTTTTGGGGGTCTTACTTGAGTTCGTCGAACGATTTCGGAAAGACCTGGGCCGAGCCGGATACCTATAGCGTCAAGTTTCCCACCGAAGCTGACGCGTCAGTCAAACAGATTTGGCAGATTACACTGGGCCATGCTGACGAGCCCGATGTTCTTTATTGCGGCGTCGAGCCGGCTGCCCTGTTTAGATCTGAGGACGCCGGGGAAAGTTGGTCCCTCGTAAACGGTCTCTATGACCATCCCCACCGCCCACAATGGATGCCGGGCGGCGGTGGTTTGTGCTTGCACACGATTCTTCCTGATCCATCGGATAAACAGCGACTCTTTGTCGCGATTTCAACCGGCGGCGTGTATCGCTCCGATGATGGCGGAAAGTCCTGGCAACCTCGCAACGCCGGCGTTCGAGCACAGTTCTTACCACCCGAAAATCGCTATCCGGAATTCGGTCAGTGCGTGCACAAGATCGTCAGTCACCCTGCCAACCCGAAGCGCTTGTTTTTGCAAAACCACTGGGGTCTCTATCGAAGCGACGACGGCGCCGATTCATGGACCGACATCGCGAATGGAGTGCCTTCAGATTTTGGCTTTGCCCTGGACATTGATCATAAAAATCCGGACACGGCGTACATTGTTCCGCTCGAATCGGATGAATTTCGCTGCACACCCGAAGCTAAGCTGCGGGTGTACCGCACACAAAACGCTGGTGAATCATGGGAACCGCTGACAAACGGATTGCCCCAGGAGAATGCCTTTGAAACCGTTCTGCGCGACAATATGTCGACGGACAGGATGAATCCCACCGGAATCTATTTCGGTACCCGCAACGGCAAACTATTTGGCTCGAATAACGCTGGAGAATCGTGGCAGGCAATCATGGAAGGGTTGCCCCCGGTTGTCTGTGTCAAGTCTGCGCTCGCATAGACATCGTCAAACATGGGAATAGAACTAAAATGAAAATCAAGCTTGTACTTTCAACATTGATACTGACCTTCGCAATCTCTTTCGTTGCGATGTCACAACAAAAATCGGAACCTGAGTTTAAGCTGGTCCAGTTTCAAATGGCCTTGTTAAAACGCGCGCCCCACACCGAAAAACAGGGGAGCGCAAACATGACTGCCCTGCACGCCGAACATGTTGCTTACATCAAGTCACTTTTTGAATCGGGAAAAGTTGTGATCGCAGGTCCGCTGGCAGAAGACGGTGATATTCGAGGCGTCACGATCTTTCGTACCAACTCCCCCGAGGAGGCCAAAGCCCTGGCAGAGAACGATCCACTAGTCAAAGCCGGCTTCTTCACGGTCGAGATGCATCCCTGGTGGTCGGAAGAGGTGATGAAGAAACCGACTTTTCCGCTCAAAATGACTACGGCTTACCTGGCGTTTCTTGTACGCGGGGCGAAGTGGACGCCCGAAAAAACGCCTCAGACCGAGGAATTGCAAAAGGCACACCTGGCAAACATCAATCGGTTAGCGGAAATGAAGAAGCTTGTTGTTGCTGGACCATTTGGCGATAACGGTGAGCTTCGCGGCATCTTTGTGTTCAAGGTCAATTCACTCGACGAGGCAAAAAGTTTGGCTGAGACCGACCCGATGGTGCAAGCAGGACGCCTGGCGATCATCATGCACACGTGGTCTGTGCCGGAGGGCGTGTTGCCTTGAGCTCGATTCGCGTGACAACTTTGAGGTTTCGGGGTCTGTGACGTGTTGGTTGTTCTGGAATGGTTACATTCAACATCACTGGTTTTCTAACTGAGTTTGCCGGAGGTCGAAGCCAGATCTCAATCGAGTCCACACCTCTGACAGTTGGCGACGCGCTTGAAGATTTGTGGAAGGTGCATGTAGGCTTGCGTGACCGGGTCGTGAACGAACAGGGCGAACTACGACGGCACGTCAATATCTTCCTCGACAACGAAAACATTCGCCGTCAGGATATGCTGGCCACTCCAATATCAAATAATAGCGAGATAACGATCTTGCCTGCAGTCAGCGGCGGCTGAAAAAAGCTGAGATCGTCGAACCACTAATATGAAGGCAACTTGGAATAACACAGTTCTCGCGCAAAGCGATAAGACCGTTGTGGTGGAAGGAAATCAGTACTTTCCGCCAGAAGCCATTGACAAACAGTATTTTCAAGAGAGCAGCACCCACACGGTTTGCCCTTGGAAAGGCGAGGCCAGTTACTACAACATTGTGGTCGATGGCCAGGTCAACAAAGACGCCGCTTGGTTTTATCCCAGCCCCAAGCCCGCCGCGGTGGAGATTAAAGATCACGTCGCGTTTTGGCGCGGGGTAAAAGTTGAATCGTGAGCCGAAGCCACCTGAACCTTAGTTCGGTAGCCACCGTATAGCCTTCCATGCTGTTTTGTCCTACCTGCGGCTCAGAAGAACGCCAGGCCGGCCAGTTTTGTCGCGCTTGCGGTACGGACATGCGCGCCGTGCGCCTGTCGCTGGAACGGCCCGACGATATTACCGCTGCGGCCGTCTCAGCACGCGAACAGATTGGACGTGTTTTCGCGGAAAAGATTCGAGAAGCTGAGGGCTCGCGGGACCTGGAGCGAATCGCGGAGGACGTGCTCCCCAGGCTTGAGAAGTTTCTCGAGTCACCTCAGGAAAAGCGCCTCCGCAACGCGCGTGCTGGCGTGGTAACTGCCGCGATAGGGGTCGGCGTTGGCATTCTTGCGTTGTTGCTGCTATCGAACGCGCGAGACTGGGAGATTTCCAAGTTGGTTGGAGGACTTGGTCTGGCCGTCGTGGTTTTCTTCATTGGAATCGGTCTTGTCATTAACGCAGTGTTCCTCACCGTCCCGCGCAAAGAATTGCCAGCTCCTTCGCTGGATCCAGGTCGCGAGAAGCTTCTGGACAATTTGCAGGCTTCCACCGGACAACTATTGAACGAAGCATCGCCTCTTCCGATTTCTTCAGTCACCGAGCACACGACTCAGCACCTGGGCAAAAAGTTGTAACGCAACCTGTTAGGTTGCGTGCGCTCACGCCAGACGCCAACTAAAAGCATGCGCTACTCTAAATACATCCGCACAATTTCTTCGGATTTGACCTTTCGGTACTATCATCGTAAGGCTGAAAGGGAATGACACATCATGGCCGTTAAGCTCGAAGGTGACTGCATGGTCCGGAAGATGCGCGAAGGAATTCCAACTGTCTCTGGCACGCTCGCCGTCTGGCATCAAATTGGAAGAGAGATCGGAGCGGAAGCAATTTCCCTTCGCATCCTGGAATTCGCCCCAGGGCTATCTCCCGGTATTCTCAATGAAGACTGCGATGAAGTTCTCTATTTCCTTGAGAGTTGGGATGGGGCCGAGCGTGAGTTGAGGCGAGTGACTGTTTTCATTGATGGTTGGCCTTATGAAGTCGCCCCGCCGGCCGGAATCTATCTGCGACCCGGGCAGACACTCACCATCAATAATCCAGGTTCTGAACCGGTCGTGTTTGTGAGCTCCCAGTGTCCCGAGCCACGTTCTGACGTAGAGTTTCTTGATTCGCTGACTTCGCCGAAAGCTGGATCAGTTGAAGCTGAGCGGCTGCCGATTGTGCGGCTTGCCGATCGTGAGACCATCCCCACCGCAGATCGCTGGTATCGTGTATTGGTTGATGACGCCGTTGGGAGCCTGCAAGTGACGCAGTTTGTCGGTTCGATTCCGCCAGGCAGAGCGCCAGATCATTTTCATACGTATGAAGAGGTTCTATTTATTCTACGAGGACGAGGCCGCATGTGGGCTGGCGATTCGAGGACTTCTATCGGACCAGGTTCGTGCGTGTATCTGCCAAAGCGGCAGGTCCACTGTGTCGAGAATACGGGAGAGGACGAGCTGCGTCTGATTGGAGTTTTCTATCCGGCGGGTAGCCCCAGCGTCAGGTATGAAACATAAGAGTCCCTTTTTGGAGTGCGGCGGCCCGGCGCCGCTTTGGCCTGTTGTTGTTGCCACTCTGGTTCGTGGTCAAGGCCGCTCAAAGCCACTAGCTACTGAGCATTCCCAAAATCCCGAATATCCTTGAATGGCGTCTCGCTATCGCTGAAATCAGGCCGATAATAATAAGCAGCCCCATCGAACTCTTGCATCCACCCCTCTTCCATTCCCATCTCAGTGAGCGCAGAAACCGCCGTTAACCATTCTGATTCGCGTATGCGGCGCGAAAGTAAAAGGTACCGTTGGTTCTTCTCGGCCTGATTGGCTGGATAGTACTGGGCCATCATTGAAATAGCGACGTGCGGACTGAGTTCGCTCCGAATCCATGCTAGCGATTCCTGCACGCCGCCAATGTCGTTCGGCAAAACAAGCAGACGAATTACCAACCCGCGCCGCAACAATCCATTTTCATCAAAGACAAGCTGGTCGCCGCTCTGGCGATACATCTCCGCTATCGCCCGTCGTGAACACTCTTTGTAGCCCTTAACCTTCGAATAGAGATAGCCCGCCTCGTCTTCGGCATACTTGAGATCAGGCAAATACACGTCGACCACGCCGTCGAGCAGCTTCAACACTTCTACTGAATCGTAAGCATTGGTGTTGTATACGATTGGCAGACGCAAGCCACGCTTCGCTGCCAGTAGAATCGATCGGGCCATCTGCGGCGCAAAGTGCGTAGGCGAAACGAAGTTGATGTTGTGACACCCGCGCTGCTGAAGTTCGAGCATCATTTCGGCAAGTCGCTCTTGCGTCACTTCATTCTTCAATTGCTGTTTGTGCGTCTGCGAAATTTGATAATTCTGACAATAGACACACCGCAGATTACAGTTGCCAAAAAAGATGTTGCCGGCGCCGTGAGTGCCAACCAGCGGAGGTTCTTCACCAAAATGTGGCGTGTAAGAAGAAACGATCGGTAACCGTCCCGAGTAGCACGCCGCCAACTCATTCCCTAAACGATTATTCAGGCAGTCGCGCGGACAGACCGTGCAGCGTTCCAGCAACGCTTCCAGAGCGTCAACGCGTTGCAACAGTTCGCCGGTTTCGAGAAGACGCAGATATGACGACGCGTGCGACGAACTCTGACTCGTGACTCCAGACTCTAGCCTCATGACTCGTTAAACGTGTCGCCGAAAATGAACAAAGTGAGGCTTATGATGTTCGATGATATCAGCAGGTGCTACTCGCTTGGACTGCCGCCAGATAAAATCCATCTCTAAGTGGATCGTGCTCAGCGCCAAACGTGCCTCAAAGATCAAGAGTATGCTGCCGTAAAAAAGGCAGCACGCACCGAGCAAACCCAGAATAATTGGAGCCAGGTTGTAACGGGGATGGCTCTTTAGCGCAACTAAGCCAATGGCCACACTCGTAGCCACGAAGATCCCGAGGGCGAGATAAAAAGCCACCATCGAACGCTGCAGAATACGCGCCCGGCTCGTTAGTTTGTCCAGCTGATCGAAAATCACTTCCTGCCGTTCTCGTAAGACTTCGCGGTCGTTGCCCTTCCCAGTCATCTCTTCCCAGCGATCGGAAAGGGCACGCACGCGATCCACTACCCGACCAAGGCGAATTGAAGTCGAGAGTATCATGCTGCCACACGCCGAGATCAAAACCGCCGGCGTGATCATTGCAGTCAGGACGGCGATTGCCGAGGAAGTATCCATGGAGTGATTAGATTTTGGTCTGGGAGCTCGCGCGGGGCTACCCTCTCTTTCATCTTATACGGTCTAATTCCGCAAGGGCAACTGAGACCTTGTGCTATTCTTCAAGCTCGCTAAATCCGGGGATTTGACCTATCCGCCCACTGATCAATCACAGAAGTCATGCGCCTCTGGCTAAAAAAGAACAGTGAGGTCCCGCTGCGAGAGCAGTTAGTGACCCAGATTGTGTTGGGTATCGTTAGCGACGATCTAAAAGCGGGCCAGCGGTTACCGAGCACGCGTGAGTTGGCCCGGCGCTACCAGATTCATGCGAACACTGTGAGCGCTGCCTATCGCGAGCTCGCGCGACGTTGTTGGGTTGAGTTTCGCAAAGGGAGTGGCATTTACGTCCGCGCACGGAACGGCGATACCGAAGTAGAGGGTTTCGAACTTGACGAATTGATCTCCAAACTCTTTCGCACCGCTCGTGACAAAGGCTACTCAGCAGCAGAATTGCAAAAAGGATTGGAACGTTGGCTCGCTCTGCAACCACCGGATCATTTTCTCTTGATCGAGCCGGATGTAGATTTACGGTCCATCCTTGTTGCTGAAATAGGAAGGGCGACAGGGGGGATGGTAACAGGCGCTGGAATCGAGGATTGTTCTAAAGCAGAGGTTCTTAGTGGCGCCTTGCCTTTGGCACTTTACGGAAAGATAGAACGAGTCCGGGCGAAGCTTCCTTCGGGGACCGATCTGATCGCGCTACGCTCGCGCTCGGTGGCTGAATCCATGCGCGGGCAGAAACCGCCGCCACGCGACGCACTCGTCGCCGTGGTTTCACGTTGGCCAGAGTTTCTGCGTTGGTCGCGTGCGATGCTGGTGGCGGCTGGTCTGGATGTAGAGGCACTCAACTTTGCCGATGCGCGGAACGGGGGCTGGAAGAGAGGTCTGGCCTCGACCGAGTTGGTGATAACTGATTCGTTAACAGCAGTCGAGTTACCGAGCGGATGCAGCGCACGAATCTTTACGATCCTATCGGATGCCTCACGAGAAGAGCTCGTCAGTTACGCGAAGCAATTAGGTATCGGCGCCGCGTCGCCAGGTGTGGTAAATAGCAAAGTTAGCTGACAACTTATGTCTTCGGCTTATCCTTCGCCAGCGTTCGCACATAGTTCACAACGTGCCAGCGCTCTTCTTCACTCATTCGCTTCTCGCCGGCCGGCATGATCCCGTTAATACCTTTGGAGATCTTCCAGAAGACCTCGCCATCAGTCATGGCCGTCATCCGTTCCTTGTTTGAAATGTCGGCGGGCTTTCTGCGCAGCCGTGCCATGTTGGCTTCATTTCCTGCACCGGTATCTCCGTGGCAAAACACACAGTTTCCCGCACGCGCGAAGTAGAGCTCCTTGCCTTTTGCAGTGGACTCTTCCGTGGCCGCGACGGGATTCTTTGTTTTGTCGGCATCAGCGGGAAGCTCCCATGTATTTGCCGAGAAATCCTGCGGTTGACTGGGCGCAGAGGGCGACGCGCCAGGCGTTGGTTTGGCGTCGTTCTGGTTCTTGTTCGCAGGCGAATTCTGCTGTTCCTGTCCAAACAACTGCAAGGCAAAAATGAATGAACCCAACAACAGCAGGGATAGTATTACCGCAGACTTATGTGGGCGGATAATCATAAAGGTCCTCCTGGCTGACGGACGAAACTAGCTGGGTTGCGTAGAAGGTTAAGTACCGCTTCGGCGCTTTCTAATCACGCGGTGTTTCTTTACAGGACCTGCGGCTGGCGACTTAACAGCAGCAGCAGGGGCAGTCGGCTTCGGCTTCATCTGCTCACGTATTAAATCCTTTATCATCTGCTGTGGAAAGTCCGCTTGCAGCACCACTTCATTTTCCATTGTGCTGAAACTAATCATCCTCAGCATCGAAGGAAAAGATTTTCTATCTGCATCTTCGCCCGGTAAGGATTTCATTAGTCCTCCCAAAAGGTTGTTGATGATCTTTGCCGTATCCGGATTGTCGGCATTCATCGCTCCTCGAAACTTAAAATTTGTCCCTTCCATCGTCACTGCCGCATAGAAGTCGCCGAGACGCGAATCGCAGCGTGGCGCTCGGGGATTAGTTTCAGTACCCATTAAGCCAAAGCTCTTGGCGAATGAGGTCCAGGGCGAGCCAGCCATGCTGATAAGTGCGTTGCTGTCGCGCATGAGAGAGTTGAGAGTCTCCTGACTTATTCGATCACGACCTTCAGCCGCGTCAACGGCCGCCTTTAAGTAAGAGACATTGCCGGCCGCCATCGTGTTGCTGTTCAGCGGAACGATTCCGAGTTGTGTAAATGACTTCAGGAATGGATTCTTCTCCGCTTCTTTCTTGAGTTCGTCGATGGTCATCAAGGCGAGTGTTTTTGAGCCATACTTCTCGTCAACCAGTTTTTCCTGCAATCCCGAGTGCGCCATCGTCATCAGTACGTCCGCGCTAAAATCCCCACTCGTTACAACCAGGACCTCTGGGCCGGAGAAACTGAGATCTACGGCGGGCTTGCGGAAACGGACCGCCACGACGATGTAATCAATCCGAGAGGGATCGACGCCCCCCATCTGTTTCAGTTGGGTGAATTGCTCTCGCATCTTTGCAACGTCAGCGTCCGCCATGACCTTAGGAGCTGCTTCGTTAAGTATGCGTTGCGGATTGATGTAGATAAGTGTGTCAGCTTCCGGCAAAGTGGACAGCAAAGACACTACAGCCTGACTAGCCCCTGTTGCTTTCACCAATGACTGCGAGTCAAGGGCCGGGGTTTGAGCCTGGGCAAACCCGACTGAGCTCAGCAGTACAAGGGCGATTGCTAGCCCGCAAAGTTGCCATCTGAAGTGTTTTACCATTCGTGCCTCAGACACGGAGCACACAGAGGTTGGGGAGAAAAAATGAAAATAGCACACCACCGGCAGAGTTTCATTCGTCGGCTTCTTAACTACTTTTTGTTCTGATCGGCGTTGATCTGCGCCTAATCAAATCTGCTCAAGCTTGTTCCGGGTCAGTTCGTTCTGGATGTTTCCCGTATTGAGTGTCGAAGCCGGTTCAAAGAGCATGACCTCCGCTTCTTCATCGGCGACTGGTCGATGCTCAACGCCGCGGGGAACGATGATCATTTCACCTTCTTCGATCCAAACGGCCCGCTCCTTATTGCCTTCAAGAAACTCCATCCGGAACCTGCCCTTCATGGTCAAGAACAACTCGTCTTCATTGTCGTGGTGGTGCCAGGTAAAGGGTCCTTTGAATTTCACCAGCTTTACCAGTTGGCCATTCAATTCGCCAACAATTCGCGGGTTCCAATGGTCGTCGAAAAGTGAAAGTTTTTGGGAAAGATTGATTTTATTCATAGTGATCAGAAATTAGAATTTAGAAATTAGAATTTGAATTGCGATTTGCGAGTGTGCAGTCCATTAGAATTTGGAACTTTCGAACTTGGAAACTTAGTAAATTCTAAATTCTAAATTCTATAAATTCTAAATTTCTTTCATCGTCATCAGCGCCGCCATCGTCTCAATTCCGTCCCAAAGGTTTTGCAATCGCAGGTTTTCGTTTTCAGCATGCTGATTATTGTCGTAGTTGACAATGGGGATCGAGATCGTCACGGTGCGAACCCTATCCGTGATGATTGATAGTGGAAGACTGCCTCCTGAGGTTGGCAAATTCACGATCGGCTGGTTGGACGTTGAGGCGACCGCCGCGGCCACGCTCAGCGCCATCGGCAAATCCATGCGCGTACGCTCGGCATTGTATCCGCCTGGACGAGTCAAAACTTTCGCGATCAATGAATACTGCCGGCGCTCGTCCATAGTGGGATCGCGATCGACTACAAAAAAGCCCTGCTTTCGAATGTGACGTACGAGACGCGCAATCTGGCGTTGATGATCATTGCCCTTCACCAGTCGTAGATCCAAAACGGCCGTCGCTGTGGCGGGAATAATATTCCGTGCAAGGGCGCCAACGTCTCCGCTGCTCAGCCCATTGATATTCAAAGAAGGCTCACTAAGCAGCTCTAACAGACTTCTGCCGTCACCTTCGGTTTTCGCCAGGCCAAGCTGGGCCCGGATCTCATCGTCGTATTGTGGGGCTACGGCGATTGCTCTTCGCTCGGCTGGTCCGAGAGGTTCTACATCGTCGTACCAACCGGATATCGTGACTCGTCCCGACGGATCTTTCATCGAAGCCAGCAGTTTTGCGAGCGTCATTGCCGGATTCGGTGCCCAATTGCCGTAGTGGCCGCTATGCAGCGGGCGCAGAGCGCCGTAGATCGTCAGGTCTACGTTAGCGTCGCCGCGCACTCCGAACACTACCTGCTTTCGTCCCGACTGATGCACTGGTCCATCACACATTAGCCAGAGGTCGGCTTCGACCAGGTTGTGGTACCGTTCGATGATTTCGCCAAGATGGGGCGATCCGGCTTCTTCTTCACCCTCAAACAGAAACTTGATGTTGGAACTGGGAGCAACTCCGTTTGCCTTCAGGGCGTCAACGGCAGTCAGTATTGCCATTACACCCGCTTTGTCATCCGAAGCGGAGCGTGCATACAAACGCCATTCGGGGTTGATCGACTGGCCCACCTTGGGCATTGGCACGATTGAGCCGCCGGCCTCCAGCGCCCTCGAACGGAGCACAGGCTGCCAGGGCAAGCTTCCGCTCCATTGTTTCGGATCCGTTGGCTGTCCATCGTAATGCGCATAGAAGAGCACGGTGCGTTTGGCACCCGGCACCGTCCATTCGGCATAAATCGCCGGCGGGACTTTCGGGTCGTTGGTTTCAAGTAATCGCGCCTCCAAACCCCGTCGCTTCATCATCTCTGTTATGAATGTCGCGTTTCGACGGATATTCTGAGTGTCTGAGGCGACGTTAGGAATGCTGAGGAAGGATATGTACTCCTCGAGGATGCGTTGTTCGTTCGCCCTTCTGAACGTTCGAACCTTATCTTGGTCGATGGATAGGTAGGCGTTCGTCGTCGCCAGCATCAGGAGTGTAAGAACGACAGAACGCATAGTTTCAAGTTTCAAGTTTGAAGTTCCAGGTTTCAAGTTCCAGGCTTCAAGTTTGAAGTTTCAAGTTCCAGGTTAGGGATCCGGCTTAACCTGAAACCTCAAACTTGAAACCTCAAACTTGAAACCTGAAACTTGGAACCTGAGAGTTACTGAGTCGCCGGATCGCTGGCGCTTGCAGGTTGTGTATCGTTGACGTGAATTAGACCTGACGTCGACTCAAGAAAAAAATGGCGGCCTGCACGTCCATCCGACGGGTCCGCAAGGCAGCTGTAGCCCGCATCCGAGCCGGAATTCACCGTCAGAGTCAACGCATAGTCCTTAAGCGGTTTGTCAGAAGCGAAACGAGAATCAAGATAGCCAGCCGCTGACAGTTGGGCCAACGTGCCGTAATTGCCTTCATTACTCACGCTGTACGTTCTCTCAGCCAGGGCAATGGCATGTAGCGCAGCGATGGCAGTGGTTTCATCGGCCCGGTCTGTACTTTGTTTCAAGCCGGTCGTATAGGCCTGACATCCGCAGAAGGCCAACAGAGCATTTACAGCAAGAATGACGACTAAATATCGAACCATACTCAAACTCCTCGACTCTCGCCGGACAATATTACTTGATCTCATCATAGCGAAAACAGCGAGGATCATGGTCGTTTACCAATCCCACGGCCTGCATGAACGCATAGCAGATCGTAGAACCGACAAACCTAAAGCCACGTTTGTAGAGATCCTTGCTAAGAGCATCGGAAACCGGCGTCTTGGGAAGAACCTGTGAGTCGCGTTTGCGTTTGAGTGAGTGACCGCCCACGAATTGCCACAGATAGGAATAGAAACTGCCAAACTCCTTTTGGACTGCCTTAAATGCCTTTGCATTGCTGATTGCCGATTCGATCTTCAAACGATTGCGAATGATTCCAGAATCTGCAAGCAGCCGTTCGATCTTTGGCTGTCTGTAACGCGCGACTTTGGTTACATCGAAATTGTCGAATAGGACGCGATAGTTGTCTCTTTTCCTGAGAATTGTCTCCCAACTTAGCCCGGCCTGTGCGCCCTCGAGAATCAGGAATTCAAATAACACGCGGTCGTCGTGTTGTGGTACGCCCCACTCAAGATCGTGGTAGGCGATCGAGAGATCGGTCTTGGCCCAATCGCAACGCTGTTTCATCGTCGCCATTCTAACCTACTTTTTTTGGAGTGCGGCGGCCTGGCGCCGCTTTGGCCTACGTTTGGCCGATGGTCCTGGGGGCTCCAAATTAGTTCTTGTCGAATCTGCCGGCGAGACTGGCTACGACTGTGAGGAGCTCATGGGTTTCAATCGGTTTGGCGGCATGAGTGTTGTACCCGGCAATCACTGCACGGATTCGGTCCTGGACTCTCGCATAAGCCGTCAAAGCTATGGCAGGGATGAGTCCGCCTTTGCCGGCTTCTTGCTGCCGCACGCGCTTGATGAACTCATATCCATCGATTCCGGGCATCCCTATGTCGGCGATAAGCAGATCGAACTTTGCCTGGCTGAGAGCTTCGAGAGCTTCCACTGCATCGGGAACGGCCTTCACCATGGCCCCATGCTGAGTTAGTTCTATTGTTATCAGATCCAGCGCATCGACATCGTCATCAACCGCCAGAATATGCAAGCCCTCGAGGTTCACCTGGACCTCATCGGACTCCCAGGAGGCTGTGCTGGCAGGCTCACCTTCCACATGCAGATCGCCGCTGGGCAAAGGCAAGTTCACCACAAACTTGGCTCCCGAACGTCCGTCGTGAAGATTCTCAGCGGAAATCGTGCCGCCGTGTAATTCCACCAGATGACGCACGATGGCCAATCCCAAACCCAGACCGCCATGAGTCCGGGTGGTAGAACCATCCGCCTGGCGGAACCGTTCAAACACGTGAGGCAGAAACTCCGTAGCAATGCCTGGTCCAGAATCTGCTACGGTGATCTGCATTTGCGAATCTCTCTGATTGACCTGCACCTCGATGCAACCGCCAGGTGGGGTAAATCGTGAGGCGTTGGATAAGAGATTCCAAATAACTTGTCTCAGTCGATCGGCATCTCCGGAAACAACGTTGAGGTCCTCGTCGATCGAGGTTTCGATTTTGATCTCTTTAGCCTGCAGTGCGGGTCGCACTGAATCGAGCGCGGCTTCAACTACTGAATCTATCTTTACCGGGCCAAGGTTAAGCTGAAGTTTTCCGGTTATCACTCTCGAAACATCGAGGATATCTTCAATTATCTGCTGCTGTGACCAGGCGTTGCGTTCAATTACTTCAAGGGCATGGATCGAACTGTCCTTGTCCAGACGGCCAGATCGCAGTAAACGGGACCAGCCGATTACGGCATTCAACGGCGTTCTCAATTCGTGAGACAGCGTGGCGAGAAATTCGTCCTTCAAACGATTGGCTTGTTCCGCCTCCGCGCGCGCAGCTTTCTCGCTGCTGAGTAAGTGTTCCAGTTCCTTTTCGGCTCGGGTTCTCTCCTTGAATTGACCAATTTGGCCTCCAAGGCTAGTCACCACTCTCAGCAGCTCTTCGTCGGGCTGCCTGATTTCCCTGCTAAAGAATTCGATTATGCCGAGCACCTCGGGGCCAACTCGAATTGGGAAACCAAATGCGCCACGCAGACCAGCGCTCTCGGCCGCAGCCGCCCTGGGAAAGTTTGCGTCTTCCAGCACGTCCGGGATCCAAACGGGCGCGCCCCACGCCCAAATTCGTCCAGGTAAACCTACACCCTCTCTAAACTTTACCTCGCGGCAAAGTTTCTCAAAGCTTCTCGCCCCGGCATCAGGGGCGTGCCATAGATCCACACAGTGCAAAACGTTTGCCTGGCGATCGACCTGCCATAGGACGCCAACCTCCCACTCCAAACACTCGCCCATTGTCTGAAGTAGTTGGCTGGCGCTATCTGTGAAGTCAGACGACTCAGAAAGAACCCGGGTCACGGAATATTGCATTGCCAGTCGCTGCTGGGCGCGCCGATATTCAGTGATGTCGCGGGTGAAGCAGCGAGCGTAGACAAGTTTTCCTTCTTCCCACAGTCCACTCGAACTGATCTGAACATGCTTTATCGAGCCATCTTTTGCGCGCATCCGAGCTTCGCAATCACGCAATATTTCCCCGGCCTGCAGTCGTCGGAGAAAGTCATCAATCGCTGGCGTCTCGACGTGAAACTCTCCGAGCTGATGGCCGACATATTCGTCTCGAGTGTAGCCAAGAAGGTCCAACTGTGCCTGGTTTACGCGCAGCACTTGTCCGTCGGCTCCCACCCAGCACATACCAACTGCGGCGGTTTCGAAAAAGTCCGACAGCTCCGTTTCACTTCGGCGCAGGGCTTGCTCGGCATACTTACGCGCGGTAATGTCGCGTTTAATGCCGACGTAGCAAACCGGTTCGCCCACGCTGTTGCGCACTGCAAAGGTAGAAAGATCGAGATGCCGCTCTGTGCCATCCTTAGTGCGGCTGATTACCTCGCCCCGATAAGTTCCATTGCTGGCAAGCTCGCTTTGGATCCGGTCAAACGTTTCCGCGCCGAGGTGTATGGCCGGAGTCTGACCTTGAAGTTCATCGTCGGAATAACCCAGGAGTTTGTAATGTGCGCCGTTTTGTTCGATGTAGTGTCCCTGTGGGCTGGTGATGGCAATGGCTTCGAGCGAGTGGACGAAGATCTCTCGATACAGTTCGGCAGTGACCTGCGGCAATTGCGCAGCCACGGGATCAGTAGCTAATCGCTGACGCCTTGCGCTTCGCGACATCAACTAACTCGGCAGGGTACGAAATTCAGGAAGGGGGCCGGGGATAGGGCGATAATACCCTAAAATCCTGTTTGAGGGTAAATACAAGCTTTGACCCCTGGCTGAGCTTGTCTACGAACTAGGGCTGAACCCTGAATTTCAGTCGAATTGAACCGGCTAACCTGATCCAAGTGCTGCGAGTATTCGAATGGAGAACCCAGGATATCATCTAACCCAACAAGCCCCATTGCTCACTGCTGTTCTGGCCGTTTGACTTGCCACTCGCATTAGTTGTAAAAGCGTTCTGGCTTCCAAAAATAAGATTGAAGAATCCCTCGCTTACCATGCCTGAAAAGGGCTGGGTAGCTGCTTTTTCGAAAGGAGACCGAAATGGCTTTACGTTTAGGTGACATCGCCCCCGACTTCACTGCAGACACAACCGAAGGCGGGATTAGTTTTCATGATTGGCTTGGCGACAGTTGGGCCGTTCTGTTTTCACATCCGAAGGATTTCACGCCCGTTTGCACCACCGAACTGGGCTACATGGCCCGCATTAAACCGGACTTTGAGAAGCGTGGTGTCAAAATTATTGGTTTGAGTGTGGATCAGGCGGATTCGCACAAACGCTGGGCGCAGGACATAGAGGAAACGCAGGGTTCGGCGCTGAACTTTCCGGTGATTGCTGACCCGGACCACAAAGTCGCTGAATTGTATGACATGATCCACCCGGAAATCAGCGACATTTTTACGGTCCGTTCGGTCTTTGTCATCGGACCGGATAAGAAGGTAAAGCTGATGATTACTTATCCGGCGAGCACTGGACGCAACTTCGACGAGATCTTGCGCGTGATCGATTCACTGCAACTCACCGCCAAATACAGCGTGGCTACACCGGTCAACTGGAAAGACGGAGAAGATGTGATCATCGTGCCATCGCTGTCCGACGAAGATGCTAAAGCCAGGTTTCCTGCTGGCTGGAGAGCCGTGAAACCGTACCTGCGGATCACGCCGCAGCCAAATAAGGTGACGACGGACACTGCCGCGAAGACCGCAAGCTAAGTGGCACAGACTTTAGTCTGTGAACGATCAGTTCAATCCGGGCGCGGGATTTCGAACCCCGCGCCCAGTCGTTTCAACCTCTTCAGCAAACACAAAGTGGCACAGACTTCAGTCTGTGAGTGCGTGGCAAGCGCACAATGTCAGTTGAAGAAAGCCGCTGGGCAACTGTTTGAGTTTCGAGATTGTTTTCTCAAAGGCTGCCGTCACTTTCAGCGGCAGCTTAAATTGTGTGGTTTCCAAGTAACTCAGAGACTGAAGTCTGTACCACTCCGGCAATCTTCAGGTCAACGCTCTAAAAGCCTCCCACCCCCGACGCTTTCTCTCCGCGGCCGAGCACCAAACCCACTCGTCTGGTCTTGCCACAAGTCCAGCTTTCACAGGATTGTTCTCTATGTAATCAACTATTCTAAAGAACTCTTAGATCCTGAAAGAAAAGTAAATGAGGGTTTCAAGTTTCAAGTTCTAGTTTCAGGTTCCGGTTTCAAGATTCGCGACCCAAGCCTGACACCTGAGAGCAGAAACCTGAAACCTGAAACCGGGAAACCTGAAACCGTGAAACTTGAAGCTTCCGGACCGCACACAGACTAAAATCTGTGCCACTCAATGGTATGCTATGGAGCACTGGGGGTGCACTTGCCAGTGGGATCGAGCAAGGAAAAACGAGCGATACGTCCAATTCTGCTGCGAAGTCTCAAGCTTCTTTGTCCGGCTTGTGGGCAATCGTCCATAGTTCAGCGTCCCTTCAAAATAAAGGACAGATGCAGTTCATGTCGCGCGGTGTTCAAGCGCGAGGAAGGTTTTTTTGTCGGTGCGATTCTGGCGAACGTCGTGACCACTGAGTTGGTTATCCTGTTGATTTATCTCGTTAGCCTTCCAATTTTCAATACCTACGATCAGCTGATCCTTGCGATCCTGTTTGTTGTGGCGATTGTCTTCCCTGTTGCGTTCTACCACCATAGTTGGAGCTTTTGGCTGGGATTTGATCACCTGGTTGAGTCCCTACCCAGGGATTCGAAAAGCAACGACCGGTGGAGTTGAGACAGACGATTGAAAGGGTCAGTGTGCGACAAGTCGTCACCACAAAGAATGGCGGCATTGATGTTCTGAAGGTGCAGGAAAGGCCTGATCCTGTGCCGGGCAAAGGCGAAGTCATCATTCGCGTGCGCGCCGCTGGACTTAACTTCGCAGACATTCTCGCACGGCAGGGACTTTACCCCGATGGACCACCAAAGCCCTGCGTCATGGGTTACGAAGTTGCCGGTGTAGTTGGCGCTATCGGCGAAGACGTGAATCGAGATCTGGCCGGCAAGTCGGTTGTGGCAATGACGCGTTTTGGCGGCCAGTCGGAACTGGTCGCAGTTAAAGCAACCCAGATGTTTGAGAAGCCGGGTTCTTTGACTTTTGAACAAGCGGCCGCAATTCCGGTTAATTACCTGACGGCTTACACATTGCTGGTCGTGATGGGGTCCCTACATGAAGGAGAGGCGGTCCTGATTCATAACGCAGGAGGTGGCGTCGGTCTCGCCGCTCTGGATATCGCCAGGAAGATCGGGGCCGTGACTTATGGCACCGCTAGCCCTTCCAAGCATGAATTCTTGAAACAGCGTGGTCTTGATTATCCGATTGATTATCGCAGTCAGGATTGGCTTCCAGTTCTTATGAATCTGACCAACGGGCGAGGAGTAGAGTTGGTAATCGATCCAATCGGGGGCGCCCATTGGAAAAAGAGTTACGCTGCCCTCAGACATACCGGGCGGTTGGGAATGTTTGGAGTATCGAGCGCGTCCGCTACTGGCGCAACAGGCAAGCTTAAGCTGCTGAAGGCGGCGGTCCAGATGCCGAGGTTTCATCCGCTCGGATTGCTGAGTAAGAACCGCGGCGTATTTGGTTTGAACCTGGGCCATCTGTGGCATGAGCCGGAGAAGGTAGCAGTCTGGATGCGAGATATCATTCGCGGCGTGGAAGAAGGGTGGATCCGTCCTCATGTCGATCGGAGTTTTACATTTGACGAAGCCGGCGATGCTCACGCGTACCTGGAAGCCCGCCGGAATATCGGCAAGGTAGTGTTAGTGCCTAGATCCCGGAGCGGCGGAAGGCAGAAAGCAGAAAGCAGAAGGCAGGAGCAGTAGGCAGGAGTAGTGCAGTTAGACTTTATTACTCCAAAAACAGTAAGGCAGCGAAACACGATTACACTGCCTTTCGTATTTCTTCTGCCTTCTGCCTTCTATACCGCTAATTTGCTAACTTGCGCGCTGCTGTTTGGCGAGGACAAAGGCACAAAGAGCCGAGTAGATCAGGCCGAAGATCATGGACCCCAGGAACAACCCAGCATATGCCATCAGCGCCACTTGCCACATCGGACGAGGCAGCGGACCAGCTTCGCTCATCAGGAGCTTAGGTCCCGCGATAAGATACTGAACAAGGAAGAAGAGGCAGGCAGACGTAGCGTACACGAAGGAAATCGCAGCTCCGATCTTCAGCCCATCTTTAAAAGTAAACCGATCGCCTATCTCACGTTTCCGCTCGCGAATGCCGAAGTAGATTGAGAAAAAAGCTGTTAGATTGAATAGCAGGGGAGCCGCAAGAGTGAGTTTCGAGTCCGAACCTACGTTCAAGACAAGGCGCACAACGACGACCCAGGCCACAACCACTAACGTGATCAGTAGGCCGTACTTGAGAGCTATTTTCATCGGGTGGAT